>ENA-ORDC01000066-ORDC01000066.1-marine-metagenome-genome-assembly--contig:-NODE-66-length-132269-cov-8.907385_pt1 | contig 132269 bp, 122 predicted proteins | sample MGYA00237783_ERZ508515 | MGnify/ENA primary metagenome ERZ508515 (study PRJEB26186, sample SAMN06268792) | marine metagenome | isolation source: Eden Landing Ponds, San Francisco, CA, USA | place...
ATCGGCACCGGCCACCACGAGAAGGTCGCCACCGGCAAGGACGCCAAGTTCGGCATCCCCTACGACGAGGTGCCCGCACTCGCCGCGGAGTTGCGCGACCGCTTCGACCTGGTCGGCCTCCACGCTCACGTGGGCAGTGGCGTCCTGCAGGACGACCTCGACGACCACTGTCGCGCCATCGGGAAAGTGGCCGACCTCGCTCGCGAGGTGGACGATTCGACCCTGGAGTTCGTCGACTTCGGCGGCGGCTTCGGCGTCCCCTATCACGAGGACGAGCAGCCCCTCGACATGGACGTCGTCGCCGAGAAAGTCGGTGCGGCCGTGGGTGACCTCGACGCGACGGTGAAACTCGAACCCGGACGGTACGTCGTCGCCGACGCCGAGGTGATCGTGACCCGGGTCAACACCGTCAAGGAGACGCCGGAGACGACCGTCGTGGGCGTAGACGCCTCGCTCGCGACGCTCGTCCGGCCGGCGATGTTCGACGCCTACCACCCCATCGCGAACGTCTCCGCCCCCGGCCGCGCCGACGAACCGGTTTCGGTCGGCGGCCCCTGCTGTACGAGCGCGGACGTCTTCTGTACCGACCGCCCCCTCCCGCGGCCCGAGCGCGAGGACCTGCTGGCCGTCGGCAACGCCGGCGCCTACGGCTACGAACTCGCGAGTCACTTCCACTCCCAGCCCCGGCCAGCCGAAGTCGCCGTCTCGGACGGCGAGGTTCGCGTCGTCCGCCGGCGTGAGACGATGGACGACGTGACGCGGGTCGAACGGGAGGCGCGAAGCTTCGACGACGACCGGCTCGGCGATATCAGAGGGGAGTCGGTCGGGACCGAGGGACAGCCGGAATGACGCCGGAACCGTCGTTCGACCGCCTCGGATTCCACGAACAGGCGGTCCGGACGCCCTCCCACGAGTCGGTCGAAACGATGCGGAGGCTGCTCGTCGAGACTCTCGAAACGGCCGGCGCCGATCCCGCAGTCGACGAGGCAGGCAACACGCTGGCGACGCGGACCGCCGACGGACACGACGACCCCACTGTCCTGCACGACGAGGGGGCCGTGGCTCCCGAGGGCCTGCACCTCGTGTTGAACACCCACATCGACACCGTCCCGCCCCACGTCCCCTTTGCCGAACGTGAGGATGGCACCGTCGTCGAGGGCCGTGGTGCCTGTGACGCGAAGGGGCCACTCGCCGCCCTGGTCGACGCGTTCCTGCGCGCCGACGTCGATTCGGGCCGACTGACACTCGCGATTACCCCCGACGAGGAGGTCAACCAGACCGGCGCGGCCCACCTCGCGGGGACGCTCGACGCGGACGGGTTCGTCGTCGGCGAACCCACGGACCTGGACGTCTGTACCGCCGCTCGGGGCCAGTTCGAGGGCACAGTCACAGTACAGGGGACGAGCGCCCATGCCGCGACGCCGGGCGAGGGTGACAACGCGGTCCGTGCGCTCGCGCCGCTGTTGCAGGCGCTGGAGACCTACGACGAACGGCGAGGGCCGGGCGAACACGAGTCCCTGGGTCGGCCGACGCTGACGCCCACGCTCGTCGAGGGCGGCGAAGTGGCCAACCAGGTGCCCGCCGAGGCGACGGTGACCTTCGACCGGCGGTCGGTCCCACCGGAGAGCGCCCCCGAGTTCCGTGCGGCCCTGGCAGACCACCTCTCGGAGTGGGTGCCGTCCTCGATGGGGTTGCGCGTCGACCTCGAAGACCGCGACGCACCGTATCTGGAGGCGTTCGCGACCGACGCCGACGAACCGCTGGTCCGGACGCTCGCCGACGCCAGTGGCGGGGCGGTACGACCGTTCGGCGCCGCGACGGAGGCCTCGTTTTTCGCCGCCCACGCCCCGACGGTCGTCTTCGGCCCGGGCGTCCTGGCCGACGAACAGGGTGCCGTCGCCCACAGCGACCGCGAGTACGTCCGCCGGGCCGACGTCGAAGCGGCAGCCGCGGCCGTCCGCGAGGCCGTCAGCACGCTCGTGTGAGCGAGTGCGTCGCCACTCACGACTCGGGTCGGCAGTACCGCAGAATCTCGAACTCACTCCGTCAGCGGCAGGACGATCCCGAACGTCAGCGGTGCGAACAGTCCGAGGAGGACGCCGAGTACTTCCATGTCGAACAGGAGCGTCGTCTCCCAGGCGGGCAGTGACCCGAAGACAGCGGTCCCGACGAGTTCACCCCCAGCGCCGACGACGAACAGCGCGACGCCGAGGAGAAACCCTGCCTTCGCGTAGAACGCGTAGTCGGTCTGCGTGGACGTTGCTGTGGACACGAACGCGGATCCACGGCCGGTCAGCATAAATCCTGCCTGAGCCCCTGTGACACAGTGTCTCGGAACATATAACAGGACCACCGGTCTATCGCCTGGCAATGCAAGGTGCCGTCACGGAGTCGCTCGCGGAACTGCTCGCCGTGGTCTTCTACGCCGGGATCGCCGTCGTTCTGACTGTCCTCGGTGCGCTCGCCGAGCTGGCGAGTCTCGAAGACATGGCGGCGGGGCAATCGATATTCGGACTCTGGGAGGTCGCGGTGGGTGGGCTCTTGCTCTACGCGGCGTTCAACGTCGCGACCGAGCTCGTCATCCCCCGTCTCAGGGGCGATCGACCGTCGGACGCGTGATCGGCGACTAACTCACACCGGTCCGGGACGCGACTCAATCCTGGGGGGTCGCCTGTGGGTCGGGCGCAGTCAGGGTATCCTCCACCTGCCAGTAGGTCAGCACGAGCGCCAGTACTGCGAGAGCGCCGCCGAACGTGAAGGGCGCGGCGAAGCCGCCGGCGTTGTAGAGCACCCCCGAGGCGAGTGGCCCCAGCGCGACGCCCAGTCCGAACGCCATCGTCAACACCGAGAGGGTCGTCCCCGACCCCCGGTCGCCGGCGAGGTCGCCCGCCAGCGCCAGCCCGGGGGCGAACACGCACGCGACGGCCACGCCCTGGAAAAAGCGGGCAGCGAGCATCGCCAGCGGCGACGTGACGAATCCCTGCGCGAACACCGAGGGTATCAGGATGGCGAAGCCGGCGAGGATGAACGGCCGCCGGCCGTAGCGGTCGCTGGCGCGGCCGATCGGCACCTGGAAGACGACGTTGGCGATGACGACCGCCGCGAACTGCACCGAGAAGAGGAAGGTCGACTCGTCGAGGCGCGCCCTGACTGGCCCCTCCAGGGTCGCGAAGAGGGCGATGGTCGTCGCCATGAAGAACGTCCCGACACCGAGGACGAACACCGGGTCGAGACCGTCTCCGTCACGGTCCAGCACGGCGATAGAGAGGTCTTTCGAGGCCTGGTCGGCGACGGTCGGCGGGTCCTCGATGAAGGCCACCACGAGGAGGAAACTGACGATGGCGCCCAGCACGGCGACGGCGAAGGCGGCGGCGAACCCCGACACCGTGGCGCCTGCGAGCGGGCCGAACCAGGCCGCCAGCGTGTAGGTGACCGGTTCCTGGCCGCCGACGCCGCCGGTGATGACGACCCCGGCGACGATGGGGCCGAAGCCAAAGCCCACCAGCCGAAAGGTGTTGAACACGCCGAAGTTGCCGCCGCGTTCGCGGTCGGAGACGGCGTAGTCGTTGACGAGCGCCACCGTCGCTGGGACGGTGAAGGCCGCGCCGATGCCCTGGAGTGCCCGGGCGCCCAGCACCGCCCAGTAGCTCGCGACGAACGGGTAGATAGCACTCCCGACGCCGAAGATCGCCAGCCCGACGAGGACGAACGCTCGCCGGCGGCCCGTCCGGTCCGAGACCCGACCGGTGAAGGGCTGGCCGAAGCTATTGAGCAGGCCAAAGAGCGAGAGGACGAGTCCGATGAGCGTCTCCTCACGGAGGACGAACCCGGCGACTTCGGTCCCGACGATGCCGTCGAGGGTCACCTGGCCGCTGGCGATGTACAGCGGCAACACGATGACGAGAAAGGAGTTGCCCAGTGCGTCCGCCATCCGGGCCATCCCCAGCGTCAACACGCGGCTGTCGGTATCCAGCACTGCCCGGATTTGTGACTGGAGTCGGATATGTCTCGTGTTCGCGGTCGAATCGTGGACCAGTCACGCGCTGGTAGCGTTCAGGTTCGGCGTTCGAGAACCGTCAGGATCCGCTCGCGCTCGCGGTAGAAGACGGCGGTGGCGACGACGACGCCGATGAGGATGGTCGCCGCGATAGCCGCCCCCTCGCTCGCGAGTTGTGCGCCGGCGAGGTTCAACAGGAACACCGAGGGCAGGCGACCGACGACCGCGATGACGACGAGTTGCCAGAGCGGAATGTCCGTGATACCGGCGAGAAAGCAGATCGCGTCGTCGGGTGGCCCGGGGATCAGAAAGAGCAGGAACAGGGCGAGTCGACCGTCGTCGGCGACGACAGCGTCGAAACGCGTGAGCGTCTCCGTGCTCAGGACACGTTCGACGTAGCTCCGACCGTAGCGACGCGCGAGGACGAACGCCAGCGTCGTTCCCAGGACCGTCCCGGTCATGCTGTAGAGCGTCCCCGCCCAGAGGCCGAAGACGTAGCCGCTCGCGACGCCGACGACCTGGCCCGGGACCGGTGCCGCGACGACCTGCCCCGCCTGGACGGCCACGAAGACGACCGGCGCCCACGGGCCGAACGTCAGCAGCCACGTGCGAAACGCCGCTGGCGTCCGGAGAAAGGGGAGGTATTGCCGGGCGAACAGGTACCCGACCACCAGTATCGCCGCCAGGACGGTCAGGTGGACGACCACCCGCTGGCGGCTCTCTGTGGAGGAGAACACTCCCATCGGAAGACCCGGGACAACCGTCTCGGCGCCACCGCTTAATCCCATCGCCGGGGACCGGTCCCGGTAGCGCTGTGAATCTGTCTGCCGTCGTTCGCGGCGGGCAACGCTTCACCGATCGGTATCAGTCGTCGCTACCGGCTTCGACGCCCCCGGTCGACGCGTCGTCGAGTGCGGGCTCCTCGCGGTCGGCGTCGGCGTCTTCGTCTCCGGCGTCGGCAGCTGCTTCCCCGTCGTCGGGGTCGTCGTCGTCCTCGTCCGGCAGTTCGGGGAGCTGGTCCTGCCAGTCGCGAACCTGTGAGGCGCTGACGCCCTGTACTTCGGCAGCGATCCGGTCGGGGTCGGCCCCGCGCAGGTCGTCGGGCCGCTCGATGCCGGCGTCCCCGAGTTTCTCGGCGGTCGCCGACCCGACGCCGTCCAGGTCCTCCAGGTCCTGGACCGCCTGGCGAGCCTGGTACTCCCTGTAGTTGCAGATCGGACAGCCCAGTTCCCAGGGGTCGTCGCCGCTGTGGACGACCAGTTCGGGGAGGTCGTGCTCGTCGCAGTACTCCTCGGTGACCTCGATGTCGCCGCGACGGGGCAGCGGCAGCGAGTAGTCACAGTCGGGATAGCGCGTACACCCCACCAGTCGCGAGCCCGAGCGGAGGTGTTTGATCGCCAGTTCGCCCCCCTCCGCTCCGGCGGCTTCGCCGCCTTCGCCTCGTTGCTCCGCCGGAGCGCCGCTCTCGCCGCATTCGGGACAGACGCCGATGACCTCGTCCTCGCTCTCGTCGGCCTCGTCCGCCTTGCACAGGGGACAGCCGTGGACGAACGTGTCGCGCCCGGCGAGCATCTTCACGTGGTTCAGCCCGTGTTCCTCGCAGGTCTCGTCTAAGACGAGCGGTTCCCCGGTGCTGGGCAGCGGGAGGGTGTACTGACACTCCGGGAAGCCCTCACAGCCGACGAAGTACGAGCCCTGCCGACTCCGCCGGACGATGAGTTCGTGGTCGCTCTCGGGACAGGGGCCCAGCCGCCGGTCGGCCTTCAGCGACTCCTGGAGGTGTTCGCCGACCGCCTCCCGGGACTCGCGTAGCTCCTCGAAGACCCGCTCTAGCATCTCGCGGGACTCGTCGGTCACCTCGTCGAGTGTGGCCTCGCCCTCGGCGATGGCGGTCATGTCGGCTTCGAGCTGGGCGGTCATCTCGTCGCTGACGACGTGCTCGGCGAACTCCTCGGCGGCCTCGACGACGGCCTCTGCCAGTGCCGTGGGGCGAGGTGGGTCCTCCTCGATGTAGCCGCGGTCGTACAACTTTTCAATAGTATTATGTCTCGTGGCTTTTGTTCCAAGTCCTAGGCCCTCCATGCGCTGGATGAGCCGCGACTGGCCGAACCGGCGCGGGGGCTGGGTCTGCTTGGCGTCGAGGCGAACGTCGGACACGTCCAGCTGGTCGCCCTCGGCGAGTTCGGGCAGGAACGACTCGCTGGCCGAGGAGTAGGGGTAGACGTCGTGGTAGCCCGCCTCCAGCAGGCGCTTGCCGTTGGCCTTGAGCTGACAGCCCTTCGCTTCGGCGACGACGCGGAGGTGCTCCCACGTCGCGGGCTCGGCGACGGTCGCGAAGAAACGCCGGACGACGAGTTCGTAGACCTCCCACTCGTCCTCGTCGAGATCGGCCCGGGTAGGGACCTCGCCGGTCGGGTGGATCGGCGGGTGGTCGGTCGTCTCGTCGTCGCCCTCGGTGGGTTCGATGTCCTCGAGCGCCAGCAACGACTGGGCGTCTTCGCCGAATGCGTGCGTGGCGACGAACTCGTCCAGGAGGTCCGCGGGCTCCAGGTCCTCGGGATAGACTGTGTTGTCCGTCCGGGGGTAGGTGATGTAGCCCGTCGTGTAGAGTTCCTCGGCGATGGACATGGCACGCTGGGCGGAGTAGCCCAGCGACCCCGCGGCCGAGATGAACGCGGTCGTGTTGAACGGTGCCGGCGGCGTGTCTGTGCGGGTGCGCCGGCGGACGGTCGTGACCTCCGCGCTCCGGGCTTCTCGCAAGCGTTCGTGAGCCTCGGTGGCGGCGTCTTCCGCCCAGATGCGCTCGGCCTCGCTGCCGTCGTCGTCGTAGAAGTACTGCGCCTCGAATGCATCTCCGTTTTTCGCGAGGTCGGCGAACAGTTCCCAGTAGTCCTCGGGGTCGAACGCCCTGATCTCGCGCTCGCGGTCGACGATGAGTTTGAGCGTCGGCGACTGCACCCGTCCGACGGAGATGAAGTCGTCGCCGAGCTGGCGGGCGGAGAGGGAGAGAAAGCGGGTGAGTGCGGCGCCCCAGACGAGGTCGATGGTCTGGCGGGCCTCGCCGGCGGCGGCCAGGTCGAAGTCCAGTTCGTCGGGTTCGGCGAAGGCCTCGCGTACCTCGCGGTCGGTGATAGAGGAGAAACGGACGCGGCTGATCGGGACGTCGGTCTGCTCGCGGACGAGTTCGTAGGCCTCCTTGCCGATGAGCTCGCCCTCGCGGTCGTAGTCAGTGGCGATGACAGCCTCGTCGGCTTTCAGCGCGAGTTCCCGCAAGGTGCGGACGATGTTCTCCTGGGTGGGCGATTTGACGATGTCGGCGTCGATCAACTCGACGGGTTCGACGTCGCGCCAGTCGCTGTACTCGGCGGGGAAGTCGACGCCGACGACGTGGCCCGAGAGGCCGACACACCGTGTCGCACCCCACTCGTAGACGTTGACGCCGTTGCGCCGGTCGACGCTGGCGCTCCCGTCGCTCAGGATCTCCGCGATACGACGGGCCGCGTTTTCCTTCTCCGTGATTATCAGCTTCACCCGGGGGCACCTCCGGACTCGGTCGGGTCGGTCATCGGCCCCTCCTAGGCGAGTACCCGTCCTAAAGGTTTCGGGAAACCGACAGACAGCGCGGGTGTGCGCCCGCTTGCGCGCTGCGAGTGCGAGCGCTCACGTCGCGCGTGGGCGCGTGTAACGACTAATTGAGCGCTATCGAGAAGGTGATCGAGTGCTATCGAGAGAGTGGCCGAGAGAGCGCCATCATCGAGCGCTATCGAAGGGGTGACCGGCCACACGAACCGGCATTGATTCTGCCGTCCGAAACGTTGAAATCGGCCCGGACTAACAGACGAGTCAGTGTCGGGAGAGAGTCGCGTCGACATGACGACGGGGGCGGTGACGCCCAAACTCTACAGGCTCGCGTGGCCCCTGGTCGCGGGCAACCTCCTCCAGACGGTGTACAACCTCGCGGATATGTTCTGGGTCGGCCGGGTCGACGCCGAGGCGGTCGCGGCCGTCTCGCTCATGTTCCCGACGACCTACCTCTTCATCTCGGTGGCGATGGGGCTGACCGCGGGCGCGAACGCGGTCATCTCACAACACGTCGGCGCCGGCAACGAGCGGGAGGCACAGAACGCCGTCGCGCAGTCGGCCATCCTCGCACTGGCCGTCGCAGGCTCGCTCGCCGCGTTCGGGCTCACGGTCCGAGAGCCGCTGGTCGCGCTCATCGGCGCCGAAGGCGCGGTGTTCGATGCAGCCCTGGCTTACATCGAGATAATCTTCCTCGCCATCCCGTTCACGTTCCTCTTTTTCGTCTTCCGGGCGTCGCTGCGGGCGGCCGGCGACACGCGGACGGCGATGTGGCTGGTCGCCATCAGCGCCGGCCTCAACATCGTCATCGACCCCGTATTCATCCTGGACTGGGGGCCGTTCCTCGGACTCGGCGCGCAGGGTGCGGCCATCGCGACGTTCATCGCCCGCGGGTTCGCGGCCGCCGCCGGCCTCTACATCCTCGTCGACGGGGGCTGGGGTATCCGCCTCCGAACCGCGGACCTGCGTCCCGACTGGCCAGTGCTCCGCAGACTCGTGAACGTCGGCTACCCCGCCACGTTCGACGGACTGACGCGCTCGCTGGCGGCTGTCACGTTCGCTGCACTCGTCGCCCGGTTCGGCGCGGTCGCGACTGCCGCCTACGGTATCGGGATCCGACTGATGTCCGTCTCCTGGACCGTCTCCGGCGCTGTCGGCCAGGCCGCTGCGACGGGTGTCGGGCAGAACCTCGGCGCGGGCGAATCGGACCGCGCGGCCGAGGTGACCTGGAAAGGGACCGGCGGCGCGATGGCCGTCCTCTTCGCCGCGGGCGGACTCGCGTACTTCTTCCCGGCCGCCATGATGCGCGTGTTCATCGCCGACCCCGAGGTGATCGATGCCGGTGTCGTCTTCCTCCGGGTGATCGCCCCGTTCTGGGCGTTCATGGGCGGGCTGATGGTCGTCCAGGGCGGGTTCAGGGGCGCCGGACAGACGAACGTGGCCTTTCTCCTCTCCCTGCTCTCGCGGTGGGTCTTTCGCGTCCCGGTCGCGGTCCTGCTCGCCTACGACCTCGCGCTGAACCCGGTCGACGTGACTGGGCTCTGGTGGTCGCTGCCGGTCTCCAGCGTCGTCGCGTTCGTCGTCGGCGTCGCCTGGTTCCACCGCGGCGGCTGGCGGGAGTCGATCGTCGAGCGCGACGCTCGGGGCGGGCCATCTGCCCCCGATGAACCAGCGGACGAGCGCGACGACTCCGGCGACGCGGGTGAAGACCCGGCGACTGATTGACTGGCTGACTGACTGACTGACTTTCTACCCGGTCCCCGCCACACAGACCTGTAAACTCAGATATAGAAGATCCGTTCGCCGAATCTTTACGACCGCGACGGGCCACCGACCGATCGATGCGTCGAGGAACGACACGTCGCGGTTTTCTCGCGGGGGTCGGAGCGGTCTGTGCCGGCTCCGCCTCCGCGCGCGCAGTCGCGGGGGAAGACAGTGAGGCTAGTCCGGCAGATGTCGACCAGGCTGCCCACTCGACCACCACCGCAGCGTCCGCGTCGGTGGCTGCCCTCACCCAGGAGTCCGACGGCGTCGCGGAGACGGTAAGGAACCTCGTGGAGACGAGCCTGGAAGAACACGACCTGCCGGGCGCGTCGGTCGCGGTCGTCGCCGACGGCTCGGTCGCACTGGCCGAGGGATTCGGCGTCGCCGACCGCGAGACGGAGACAGCGGTCGAGGCCGGGACGCCCTTCCGGATCGGGTCGGTCTCCAAGGCAGTGACCTGGACGGCACTACTGCGCCGGATCCAGCGGGGGGACCTCGGAGCGGACGCCGACGTGACCGAGGTCCTCGACGTGCCGGTCCCCGACTCGAAGGGGACGGTGACGCCCGCGAATCTCGCAACCCACCGCGCAGGCTTCGAGGACGGCAACAGCCAGCTCTGGGTCCAGAATCCCGGGGATCTGGGCTCGCTCCCCTCACACCTCCGCCGGGCGACGATCTCGCAGGTCCGTCCGCCGGGTGAGGTCGGTTCCTACTCGAACTACGGCGCCGCAGTCGGGGGACAGGTCCTCGCCGCCGCCAGAGCGGAACCCTTCGAGGCGGCCATCGAGAACGAACTCCTGGGACCGCTCGGGATGGCAGCGAGCAGTTTCAGTCAGCCACTCCCCGACTCGCTCGCCGAGTCCCACGCCACCGGTCACGCGGCCGGGAGCACGTACCGAGACGGGGACTTTCCTTCCGTCGGCCTCCGACCCGCCGGCGCGATGTCGACGACCGCGACCGACATGGCGCGGTTCCTCCAGGCCCACGCGAACGACGGGGTCGTCGACGGCGAGCGCGTCCTCGCGAGCGAGACGGTCGACGTGCTCCACCGGCAATGGGCCACCCACCACGAGGCGCTGGACGGGGTGGCCTTCGGCTTTATCGAGGACTCTCACGGCGACACGCGAGTCCTCCGGCACAACGGCGCGACGCTCTCGTTCGTCAGCGACCTGGTAGTGGTGCCCGAAGCCGGAGTCGGGCTGTTCGTCTCGTACAACGAAAGCGGTGCCGGCGCAGCGACGGACGACGTCGTCAGTGGCTTCCTCGACGAGTATCTCGGCCCGGAGCCGGGGTCTGACTCCGGGACCGAGCGGGACTCGTCCTCAGACTCGGCGTCCGGTTCTGGCTCTGACTCGGACTCGGCGTCCGGTTCTGGCTCTGACTCGGGTTCGGAATCGGCCGCGGACGTGCTGACGCCGACCGGCCAGCCCAGTCGGACCGACACGCTCGAAGGGACCTACCGGTCGGTGCGCGTCTCGAAGACCGGCCACGACCGCATCACGACGACGCTCCAGGCCCCGACGGTGAACGTCAGCGTCGGGGAAGACGGGACGCTCCACACGACTCGCGGCAGCACCAGTCAGCGCTGGGTCGAGGTCGAACCGCTCGTCTTCGAGCACGTGTCCGAGAACCGTCGGCTCGCCTTCCGGACGTCGGGGGAGGGCACCGACGGGAGCGTCGAGTACCTCTTCCTCGGCGGTTCGGTCTCGGCGTACGCACCCGTCAGAGGGGTCGACAAACTGTCGCGCCACGCCCTGGTGGCCGGGCTCACGATACTCGGGATGCTCTCGATTGTCGTCGGCGCACCGGCGGCGGCGCTCGTCCGCTGGTACCGCGGTGGCGACGATACGGCGTTCCTCCCCGACCGATCGCGCCTTCGTACCGAGCCAGCCGCCCAGGCCAGATGGGTCGCCGGCGGTGCCGTCCTCGCGTTCGCCGCGTTCGTGGTCCTGGCGCTCGTCCACTTCGGCGTCGCCCCGCTCGCGGTGCTCTCGACGCCCCCGCTGACGTTCGAGGTCCTGTTCGCGCTCCCGATACTGGGCGTACTCGGCACGCTCGCTACAGTGGCGTACGCCGGCCATGCGTTCTACACGAGTTCGTGGTCGCGCCTCGGCCGGGTCCACTACGCCGTCGTCACGGCGTCGCTGGTCGGGTTCGCGTGGCTGCTGTGGTACTGGAACCTCGTCTTCCCGCCGTGACCGCAGTCGTGTTCGTTGCGACCACACTCGACGTGGCGTGATGGGGACCCGTCTCGCCCTCCCAGTCCGCCGGAAGAGCGAGCTCTTTCGAGTCTGACTCGCTTCGTTCGACAGGACGCCAGGAAGCAGTCTCTGGAGTCGACTACCGAACATTCAACGCCGGGACGGCCTGTGTAACCAGATTCTCCCTGGTGGACTGAAAGGGCGAGGGCCGGTCGCGCTCGTGTAGTCGTCTGAGCGACCCCTATCCGAACGAGCGGAGCGAGTGAGGATATGTCACTCAGCGACCGCGAGCGGCCCGAGGGCTTTCAACACACCACGTCGGGTGCTGTCGCTAACGCTCGACTCCGTTCCACACCAACTCGACCAGAGACGACTGGGACACTCACACACCGACGTACTCCGACCACCCGATAGACCACAACTCAACCGGTCCAGCCGAAGGAACTGAGTCCCTCGATCTCCGTCGGAAGCCGGAAGATCGTGGCTTCGACGTCTTTCGGGCCGTCCTCGTCACAGTCGCCCTCCACGTCGGAATCGGTATACGCCAGGTCGACATCGTAGTAGCCTTCGGGCGCGTCCCCGTCTTCGACCCACTGGAGGCGGTCGAGCTGCATGGACCGACACGGCTGGATCCGGTACTGGTTGACGACCAGCGTCGCGGCGGAGAGGTCGGTCTCGGCGACGAACGACTGGGCGGCCTCAACGCCGGCCGTCGGCTGGGCGTACTGCAGCGCGTCACGCTCGCTCTCCGTGCCGATAGCCCAGTGTTCGTCGCCCCAGTCTGACCCTTCATCCACGAAATCTTCCTGGGGCGAGTGTGCCGAGGAGGTAACCGCCGGACCGTCCTCGGCGTTGCGGACCGTCCGAAACTCCGGGTCGTCGACAGTGTTTGGATAGCTCTGTTCGGTGACCGTCGCCGTCGGCGTGTCCGCAGTCGTCTCCTGACAGCCGCTCAGTGCGGTGAAGGCGAGCACAGAGCCGGCGAGGACTTGCCGGCGTGAAAACGGGGACATACCTCCGTCTTGCCATGTCCGGCGGATGAATTCTGCGGTCGGGAGCAGGAACCCCCGTCGCGACTCAGACGGAACTCCGGTCGTAGCCGCCGTCGATAGTGACGATCTCACCGGTCGTGAACGAGGCGGCGTCGCTGGCGAGATAGAGGGCGGCGCCGCTGATCTCGTCAGGGGTGGCGACCCGCTCCATCGGCGTACGCTCGTCGACACCCTCGCGGAACTCGGAGCCGTCTTCCAGTTTCGGGCCGGCCAGTTCCGTCTTGACGAAGCCGGGTGCGATGGCGTTGACCCGCACGTCCGGAGCGAGGTCGGCGGCGGTCGCGCGGGTGAGACCGTTGAGCCCGGCCTTCGCGGAGACGTAACTCGGGCGAGCCTCCCGGGACTGCTCGGCGGACATCGAGGAGATGTTGACGATGCTACCGTCGTCCATGGCTCCGCCGAACTCCCTGATCGCGCGGAAGGCGCCGGTCAGCAACACGTCGATGTCTTTCTCCCACTCCTCGTCGCTCATCTCCGTGACTGGTGTCGTCGCGACCGACCCCTGGGAGGTGACGAGCGTATCGACGTCGCCGAGGGCGTCCTCGGTGGTCTCGCGCAGATTCTCGATAGAGTCGGGGTCGCGGACGTTGCAGGTCACTTCGACAGTTTCGGCGCCCAGTTCGCGCAGTTCCGCGGCCGCCTCGGCCACGGAGTCCTCGGAGCGACTCGTCGCGACGACGTCGGCGCCGTTACGGGCGAACGCGCGGGCGATCTCGAGTCCGATCCCGCTCGTACCCCCGATGACGACCGCGTTCTGTCCCTCGACGCTGATTCCGTCGGGTGCTGACATGGGAGTAGGACGTGACGCCCGCGGATAGACGGTTTCGGTTCGCGCCGGAACGAAGTACGGCAGGGGGCTCACCGTCGTCTCGTGCGCCCCGTCACTGGCGGTGATTCCAGGTATCGCGACTGCCCGTGGGATCGCTGCCCGCGGGTTTGTGGGCTTTCGTTGCCCGACGTCGAGTATGGTCGACGCTCCGCTCACAGCGAGTGAGTGTCGAGCCACTCGCGGACGGCGGTGACCGTCTCGGCAACCGTCGCGTCGGTGGTATCGAGCAGCTCGACACCTTCGTCTTCGGCCTCAGATCTGAACCACTGGTTGAACTCGACCTGTCGCTCGACGTCGGCCCAGTCGTCCTCGTCGTCGTCCCAGTCTGGCCGCGCGCGGAGCCGTTCGGCCTGGGTCTCGTCGTCACAGACCAGCGCGAGGTAGTGTGACTCGCCGAAGTACTGGCGGGCGTCGAGTCCTTCGACGTTCTCTGGAACGCCCATCCCCGTCGTGAACAACACCGGCTGGACGCCCGACTGGGCGACTTCGGCACACAGCGAGAGGACGTAGTCGTTGAACTCCGGTTCGGTCATTCCCTCGAAGCTCTCGAACCAGAGCGGGTCGTCTTCCAGCAACACGGCGTCTATCTCCCAGCGCAACTCCGAGCGGACGGTCGATTTTCCGGTGCCCGCGGCGCCGGTCACGATACACAGCGGCGGGCTGACGAACGGTTTCGACGCGCCACACTCGGGGCAGACGAGTCTGCGCTCGTCCTCCGTCGCGTTCCCGCCGTTCGAGCCCGAGTCGGAATCGACCGCCATGCCGACGTCGTGAGCGCCACACGCCGGACAGTCCTGTTGCATACCTGCGGTCCCTGCCGACGGAGGATAACGGTGTGGGGACTGGTGGTCGGTTCCGGTTTCGAAGTGGCCGACTTCGCGCCGCTGTCCTCGATTTCCGGCGGGCCAAACTTGTAGTGAGTCCACTCCTCACCGCCCACATGGACTTCGGCTACCACCACGCGAGTTTTCACTACCCCGACGACGACCGGCCGATGATCGAGTCGACCGTCGACCGCGCGCAGTGGCTCGAATCCGCGGGGTTCACGTGGTTCTCGGTCATGGACCACGTCTGGCAGTTGCCCTTCGTCGGCCAGCGCGACGAACCCTTTCTGGAGTGTTACACCGCGCTCACGGCCGTCGCCCGCGAGACCGACTCGATGGACCTGGGCGCGCTCGTGACCTGTCCCCACTACCGCAACCCCGCCTATCTCGGGCGGGTGCTCGCGAGTCTCGACCACGTCTCGGACGGTCGCGCGGTCCTGAGCATCGGTGCCGGCTGGTACGAGGACGAGTACGACGCGATGGGCGTCGACTACCCCGACATCTCCACGCGCAACAGACAGATGCGCGAGACGATCGAACTCTGTCAGGCGATGTGGACCCAGGAGTCGCCGGCCTCCTACGAGGGCGAGCACTACGAACTGGACGAGTTCTACTGTGACCCCAAACCCGACGACGTCCCCGTCCTGATCGGCGGGGGCGGCGAGGAACTCACGCTCCGGGCGACCGCCGAGTACGCCGACCGGTGGAACGTCCCCTCGGGCGACCCCGAGACCTACGCCGGGAAACTCGACGTGTTGCGCGACCACTGCGAGGAGATGGGCACCGACTACGACGCCATCGAGAAGACCATCGGCAACACGACCGTGATCCGCGAGGACACCGAGGCCGCCCACGAGGCCTACGAGGACCTGCTGGGTCGGACCGAGATGGGGCCGACGCCGCGCGAGGAGGGTCGTGGGACGGTCGGGACGCCCGCGGAGGTCGCCGAGCGGATCGAGGCGTTCGACGACGTCGGCGTGGACACGTTCATGCTGATGGTCCCCGCGAACGACCGGCGGACGGTCGAGTTGTTCGTCGACGAAGTAATGGAGAGTGTCGCGTAGCGCGGCGTCTCGTAGAACCGTTCTCACACTCTGTCGTAGTCATCCACGAGCGCTCAGTACAGGGCAAGCATGTAACACCGAAACGTCCGCCGAGCGAACGCAGTGAGCGAGGCGGTTCACCGGACGCAAGGGAGCGTCGCGACCGCCGCGTCCGGCCTTTTTCACCCATGTTTTTGCCGCGAGTGGTACCCGCAGCGAACGCAGTGAGCGAGGATACCCGAGCGGGAAAAAGATGGTTTCACAGTGTGCGCTGAAAGCCCTCGGCCCGCTCGCGGTCGCTGAGCGACATATCCTCCCTCGTTCCACTCGGTCGGATAGCGGTCGCTCAGACGACTGCATAAACGCGAGCGCGCCTCGCCCTTTCAATCCGCCAGGAGAGCAAGCTCTCCTGAGCCCTGGCTCACTCCGTTCGCCAGGACACCAGGGATACCGTACCGCACAGCAACCGCAGGCCACGTGCCTCCCCAACCGATTGCGCTCCTCGCTTCGCTGCGGTGCTCATCCCTCGCGCGGCGCCGTCTCGGGATGAAACGCTCACGGGTCGCTGTGCTCCCCGTTCGCATCGAGGCGCGGAGCGCCTCGCACCCCTCGACGGCGCGCGCCACCGCAATCGTTCAGTACGCAAAAGGAGTGATCGACTGTAAACGGTCTAGACACGCTACAGGGCGTCACTGCAGTCGGTCGGCCAGCAGATCGAGCGTCGTCCACAGCAGGCGCGCTGGCGTCCGTGCGGAGGGGGAAATTGCCTCGTACTCGTAGGCCTCGTCGGGGCTGTCGCGCTCCTGGTAGTGCGTTTTCCCGTCGACGTGTGGATTCGGCTCGTGGTGGAACCCGCAGTCGAAGCCAGTACTCTCGCTGTAGTGGATCGCGTACTCCGGGTCGTCTGGCGCCGGCCACCACAACACGCGGAGCGAGGCGTCCTCGGCGTCGCGTCCGAACGTCCCCGGGTCGAGGTCCGCGCGGAGTTCGCGGAATTTTCCTTCCGGGATGCCTCGAACGTCCTCGACGGCCGGGTGGCGCTCCAGCTGCTGTCGCAACTCCCGCAGGATACGGTGGCGTTCCTGTCCGAGGTCACGGGTCGGGTCGCGACCGCCGTCCGCGACGGCCACGATCCGCCCCGCTCCCGTCCACCGAGTCATGCTGGTGCCGGTCGGTCCGTGAATTCGTCGTACCGCGCCAGCGCGTCCTCGACGAGCGACAGTCGGTAGCGAGTGTGTTCCCAGTCGCTGGCGACACGTCGACGCGCTCGCGTCTCGTCGGCCGAAAGCGACTCGTCGGCCGCCCGCACCCGGAGTTCGTCGGGACTGGTGGCGTCGTACTCGCCACTCCACGCCTCGACGTCGGCCTTGAGGTCGGCCGCGAGAGCGGTGAGTCCATCCCGGTCGTGTTCGTCGACGAGCGCGCGCAGTTCCCGGGTACGGACGTAGACCGGATCCGGATAGTACGTCGTCGCGCCCCCTTCGGAGTGGGCGGTCAGGACGTTGAGGTCCGCCAGTCGCTGGAGGTGTCGGCGGGCAGTGTTCTCCGCGACCAGCGCTTCGTCGGCGATCCACCCCGCAGTCCGTGGCTCCGAGGCGGTGAGTGAGACGCTCTGGACGCGGTCGAACCCGCTCGTGTGGGCTTTCCACGCCTCGTCTCCGGGTGCGTTCTCCGGGTCGCCGGTCTCCATATTCGCTCCTAGCCACTACAGATACATAATTGCATCTCGAAATCTAATTATTGATCTGAGTGCGAACTGATAGCGAACGGTCGCTTCGTTCCGGTCCGTCAATCCACGAAGTGCGAGCGGGCGACCGAGACAGAGCGGTCGCCGAGCGCGAACGACTCGACCAGCCCCTGGATCCGTCGCGAGCGCGGCGTCGCCCACCCGAACGACTTCGCCGTACCGCGGACGAGCCACGGGGGAACGTACTGGCCGTACTCCAGCCAGAACGCGAAGTTGTCAGCCGCTCGCCGCTGGAGTGCGACGACGCGCTCGACGGTCGGACGACGCCGTGTCTCGAACTCGCGGAGACGCGGACCGGAGAGGGCCCACTGGTCTTCAGAGCGGGACTGCCCTCGTTCACGTTCCTGTGTCGCCTCCCCGAGCGCGCGGACGAGCACGTCGTGGACGACCACCGCATCTTCGACGGCGAGTGGGTTGCCCTGCGCGCCGATAGGACTCGCAGTATGGGCGGCGTCGCCCAGCAGGAGGAGGCCGTCCCGGGTCCAGACGTCGGCGATGCCGGGCCCCACGTCCAGCAGCGTCGTGTCGCCGAAGTCGTCGAGGTGGGCGGCCATGGCGGCCCCGACCTGTGGGTCGACGGCGGCGACCCGGTCGCGGAACGCGTCGAAGCCAGCTTCTCGAATCCTGGCCCACTCGCCGTCGCGGATCAGATACCCGATCTGGACCTCTCCGGCGCCGAGACCGAACGAGACGAGGATGTGACCGCGACCGAGTTGGCCCTGCGTGTCGGTCTCGACCGCGCCACCCGGCAGTTTGAACCAGACGAGGTCGATCGGCGAGTCGAAGACGCCGGCGTCGATGCCGGCGCTCGCTCGCACCGTCGAGTAGCGGCCGTCGGCACCGACCACACAGCGCCCTTCGAAGGTGACGTCCTCGTCGGCCTCGCGGTCGTGGGCGTCGACGCCCCAGACCGTTCCCGACTCGTCGGTCCGGAGGTCGGTGACGGTCGTCGCAGGGTGGAAGGTGAAGCCGTCGTACTCGCCGGCGCGGTCGACGAGGCACTCGAGGAGCGCCGGCTGTTCCATCATGAGCGCGTAGGGGTGTTCGGCGTCGAGCAGGTCGAAGTCGAGGACGGTGACCGCTTCGCCGTAGAGCGAGAACCCGCCCTCGGTGACGGTCTCGTGAGCGAGGTCCCGTACGTCGTCGAGGACGCCCATCTCGTCGAACAGTCGGACGACACCGGGGTTCCAGCCGAAGCCGCGGTACTCGCGCTCGAAGGTGGCCGCTCGCTCGACGAGGGCGACGTCGACGCCACTGCGTGCGAGCAGGTACGCGAGGACGGCCCCGCCGGGCCCACAGCCGACGACGACTACCGCTGCTGTCTCGGTTCGGTCGGCCATACTTCTCTTTCGCGCGCCGGGTAGTTAGCGGTGGCTGCGAGGGACACCGGGTCCAGTGTCCCCTCACCGGTCGTCGTCGTGCTATCGGCCGTCGGCACTGCCCGCACGCCCTCGCCGTTGCACCGTCACTCCTCGAAGAACTCGGTGAGGAGGCGGTCCTCGGCCTTCCGGAGGTGGGAGTGCAGCGTCGGCGAAGTGATGTCGAGCGACTCGGCGACCTCCTCGGCGTTGGACTCGCGTGGCCACTCGAAGTAGCCGGCGCGAAACGCCGCTTCGAGGGCCTCGCGCTGGCGGTCGGTCATGTCGGTCTCGTCGGGGATGGCGTCCTGGTCGGTCGGTTCGACCTCGCGTCTGGCCAGCAGTTCCGTCCCGGCGAACGACTCCCGGACCCGGTCGACGACCGCGCGGACGTTGGCGTCCGGGGCCAGTTCGGCCGATACCCGACAGCGTCCGTCCGAGGCAGTGGCGTCGGTGACGTTCGCTCCGAACTCCAGGAGTGGGTGTGCGACGGTGCCACTCTCGGCGCGTACTTCGAGCGTGGTTCCGCCGTCGGTGGCGATCTCCCGGACCTCCGAGACGCCGGGATGTGTCGCGGCCGCCTCGACGCAGGCCCGCTCGGTAGTGGTGTCGGTCCCGTCGGCGTCGGTACTGCAGTAGGCCAGGAGGTCACCCTCGGTGGCGGGAACGAGTCCGTCGAGCGTCCACGCCGTGTCCGTCTCGCCGGCCAGCGCGACCAGTAACGCGTCGTCGTCGGTCGTTTGCAGGTCGACCTCGACGCGGGAGTCCGAAAGCAGCAGGTGTGTCCGTTCGATGGCGGTGAGTGCGTGTCCGATCGTCTCGCCGAGCTCGTCCAGCACCTCGCGTTCGCGCTCGCCGAACCCCTCCTCGCGGTCCGTGTGCAGAGCCATCGCGCCGTAGACGGTCCGGCCGTAGACGAGGCCGACGGTTACCCAGTCCCCTTCCTCGGCCAGGTCGTGGTCGCCGTCGGCGACGAGATCGGCGTCGGGACCGGTCGACGCGCCCTCCCCGAGCGAGTCGGAGACGTCGGCGGATTCGAGCGGTGCCGGGAGTTGCTCGGAGTCGGTAGCTTCCGGGCCGGTCTGGCCCGCGGTCATCCGGACGGGCGGGCCGTCGCTGGCGGTGACGCTGAGCCAGACGTCGTCGTACAGCCCCGGCGTGGCGAGGGTCTCGACGACAGCCCGCTGCAGTTCCGCGACGGTCGTGGCGCCGACCAGCGCCTGGTTCACCTCGCGGATGACGGTGTTGATGCGTTCGAGCCGTCGATAGCGGTCGCGCTGGGCTCGCAACTCCGCTTCGCGGCGTGTCCGTTCGGTCACGTCGTAGATCAGTATCGTGTGCCCGACCTGCTTCCCGCGCCGGTCGGTGATGGGGGCGGTCTCGACCTCGTAGGTCCGGTCGTCCAGCGAGAGTTCTGCCAGCCGGTCGGTCGCGTCGAAGTCTAGCTGGTCGGTGTCGGCGAGTTCGTCGGCTGGTTCTCCCAGCGCAGTCTCGGGGTTGCGGTCGAGGATCTCCCCGGCAGCGGGGTTGAGATACAGTACCTGCCTGTCGGTGTCCACGATGACGACGCCGTCGTTCAGGTCGACCAGCGCCGCCTGCCGGCCGAGCCGCCGGGTCGCGGGTAGCAGGTCGAACAGCCGGTACCGGAAGAGGGCGTTGCCGAACGCGACCCCGGTGACGGTGAACCCGAGCGGCGTCAGGTCGAGCCCCTGCTGGGGTATCAACACGAACGACGAGACCACGTTGCACAACAGCGGCGCGAGCAACCCCACGACGACCAGCGCGGTCTGGTCCAGGTAGAGGTAGTTCGAGGTCGCTACCATCCTGAGAAGCAGGACGAAGCCGACGGTCAGGATCGTGTACGCGTAGGCGACGTACACCCAGAACCAGGGGCCGAACTCCAGCGCCAGCATCGTCAGGCCCGCGGTCGGGCGGTGGGTCGACCCGGTCCACATCAGGTGCGACGACGGGTTCGTCCAGGCCAGCACGACCGTGACCACCGGAACGAGGAAGAAAAGCGGGAGGTACGTCCGGGAGAGCACCCAGCCGTACCCGGTGAAATCCAGCATGAAGAAGACGAAAAACAGCGGAACGACGGCGATGGCCGCCCACTGGAGTCGCTCCCAGAACAGGTGGCTCCCGCCGGTCTGTGAGAGCCCCAGGATCTCCGTCGTCGTCCAGGCGGTGACGGCCACCATCGCCGCCGCCAGCGGCGTGGCTCCGGGTTCGTCGCGATGGCGCCACGCGTACCCCGCAAGCCCGCCGGTGAGCAGCGCCGCCCCCGACAGCAGGGCCAGGTAGAACAGTCCCGGGCCGAACATCGCGAATTTATTTGTCAGCGATGTATTAAACTCTGGCGGAGCGAACGGTTTTTCCGGTCACGATTCGCCGGAACCAGCAGGCGGCCCCGCTGTCGAGCCGTGTGGATCAGGTCGTGGACTGGTCGTCAAAATATAATTTGGGTGACGTTGTGGCTCGATTTCACCCGTCGAGTTCCGCGCGCAACAGCTGGTTCACGTCGCCGGGGTCGGCCGACCCGCCGGTCTTCTGCATCACCTGGCCGACGAGGAAGTTGATCGCGCCGCCCTCACCGTCGTGGTAGTCGGAGACTGCGTCGGGGTTCTCGGCGATGGCTTCCTCGACGGCGTCCTGGATCGCGTCGCCGCCCGTCTTGCCGAGGTCCTCGGCCTCGACGATAGCGTCGGGCGACTCCCCGTCGTCGAGCATCTCCCGGAGCACGGTCTCGCGGGCGTTTTTCGCGGTGATCTCGTCGGTCGCGACGAGTTCGACGAGGCGCTCGATCTCGTCGAAACGGTCGGCGACGTCCGTGATCGCCATGTCACGGTAGTTCAACTCGCCGAGCAGTTCGTCGGCGACCCACGTCGCCGCCAGGTCGGCGTCGAACTCGCTGGCGACGTCCTCGAAGAAGTCCGCGACCTCCTTGGTGCTCGTCAACTTGGAGGCCGCCTCGGCGCTCAGGCCGTACTCGTCCTGGAAGCGCTCGCGGCGGGCGTCGGGCAGCTCGGGGATCGAGAGTTTCTCCTTCCAGTCCGCCACTCGTAGCGGCGGGAGGTCGGCCTCGCGGAAGTAGCGGTAGTCTTTCTCGGCTTCCTTCGAGCGCATCGAGAGGGTGACGCCCTTCGATTCGTCCCAGTGGCGGGTCTCCTGTTCGACGGCGCGACCGCGCTCGATAGCGTTTTTCTGGCGGGTCTCCTCGTAGGCCAGTGCTTTCTCGGCGCCCTTGTGACTGGAGATGTTCTTGACCTCCGTCCGGTTGGCGTCGTCGAGGGTGGCCCTGTCGATGGCACCGTCCTCGTCGACGTCGGCACCCTCGACGATGGAGAGGTTGGCGTCGACCCTGAGAGAGCCGTCGCGAGTGGCGTCGAAGACGCCGAGGTACTCGAGGACCTCTTCGAGTTTCGCGAGGAACGCGCGGACCTCGCCGGGCGAGCGGAAGTCCGGTCGGGTGACGATCTCCATCAGGGGCGTGCCGGCGCGGTTGTAGTCGACGAGCGTGTAGTCGGCCGTGTCGATGCCGCCGCCGACGTGCTGGAGACTGCCGGGGTCCTCTTCGAGGTGGGCCCGCCGGATGCTCACGGACCGGCGCTCGCCCTCGACGGAGAACTCGAGTTCGCCGTCCTGGCAGATGGGCTCGTCGTACTGGGTGATCTGGAAGTTCTTCGGGAGGTCGGGGTAGTAGTAGTTCTTCCGGTGGAAGGTTGTCTCCTCGGGGATGTCGGCGTCGATGGCCTTGCCCACCTTGACGGCGGCCTCGACGGCGGCCTCGTTGACCACCGGGAGCGCGCCGGGCAGTCCGAGACAGACCGGGCAGGTGTTGGTGTTCGGTTCGTCGCTCGGGTCGGTCGAACAGCCACAGAATATCTTCGTGTCCGTCTCCAGCTGGACGTGGACCTCGAGGCCGATGACCGTGGCGAGGTCCCCCGTCTCGACGGCTTGTGCGGTCATTGCCCGTGATTCGGCAGCGCGGGGCTAAAGGCTAACGACCCGCGTGGGCCGACCGCCCCACGATAGGTTGGTCACTGTTTCGACGAGCGCCGGTCCTGGCCGCAAGTATCGAGACTCGTCCGAACTATCGGCCGTACATAGCCCTCCATAGGCGATATCAGGAGTGAATCTCGCGAGCGAACGGTTTTGTCTCTCGTTTCGAAGCTGGTGATATGAGCGACGAGAACGGGGCGACAGACTCGCCACACGGGCGGGTCGCAGAGACGGTCGAACGAAGTCGACGCGACGTGTTGCGCACGACGGCGGCCGGAGCGCTCGGTGCCGGGGTCGCCGGTGTCGCGTCCGGGGCGTCATCCGCCGGTGCCGCTTCCGGAGCGCCGTCCACGGGTATCGCATCCGGAGCGCCGTCCGCCGGCGAACCGACTGCCGACCCAGCGGGCTCGGTCACCTTCGAGGACCAGACGAGCGAGGGTCGGGAAGTCGTCGTCGCCAAGGTCAGCACGTCCATCGACGCACGGTACACGCTGGCGACCGACGGGCACGAGACGACGTTCGCGGAGGGAGAACTCCCGGTGGGCGAGTACGAGGACTACACTGTCACACTCGACGAGCGACTCACCGGGGACCGCCTGCTCGAGTTCACACTGTACCCTGCCGGTGGCGGCGAGGCGTACGCGCTCGACTCGGCACAGGTGGATCTGGCCGACGACGTCTCCTACACCGACGGCATGAGCGTCACCAGAGTCGACGCCGACCCCGACGCGGGGTTCAACTACCCGTACTTCCTGTACGTTCCGCCGGTCAAGTCGTCGGCGGCGTCGGGACCGATCCTCGTCGAGCCCAACAACACCGGGACGGCGAGCGACGACTTCGAACTGCACCGCGACCGGGCACGGCGACTCGCGGAGGGTGAGTGGAACGGTGGCTCCGGTCGAACCCTCTCCGACCGACTCGGTGTCCCCTTCCTCGTTCCCGCCTTCCCACGGCCCGAGTCCGAACCCGTGGACTGGCGCCACTACGTCCACCAGCTCGACACCGAGACGATGCGTATCGAGTCGGGCGAGCTGGCCCGCGTCGACCTGCAGTTGCTCCGGATGGCCGAGGACGCCCGCGAGCGCCTCACAGACGTCGAGTACATCGTCGAGGACGGACTCCTCCTGAACGGCTTCTCCGCGTCGGGCAACTTCGTGAACCGCTTCGCTGCTCTCCACCCCGAGGAAGTCGTCTCGGTCACCGCCGGAGGCATCAACGGGATGGCGATCCTCCCGCGAGCCGAGGCGAAGGGCCACGAACTGAACTACCAGATCGGCGTCGCCGACGTCGAGGCGGTGACCGGCGAGCCGTTCGCCCGCGAGGCGTTCCGTGACGTGAACCAGTTCCTGTACATGGGTGCACTCGACTGGAGTGACACTATCCCGTACGGTGACGCCTGGAGCGAGGAGCAACGCGAGGTCGCGCTGGACGTCGTGGGACCGAACATGCAGCGCGACCGCATGCCCTACTGCAGGTCGGTCTACGAGGAAGCGGGTGTCTCGGCGGCGTTCAAGATCTACGAACGGGAGGGCCACACGCCGACGCCGGCCATCGAGGACATGGTTGCGTTCCACGAGGCGAGCATGGCTGGCGACTCCATCGAATCCTTCGGCGGCAACGTCGGCGATGCGGGCGGGGGTCGGGGCGCTCCGCCGGACCCCGAGTTCAGCGTCGACCCCGGTGACCCGCAAGCGGGCGAAGCCGTGGGTTTCGACGCGAGCGCGACGACTGCGACGGGCGAGGTACTCGCGTACACCTGGGACTTCGGCGACGGCGGGACCGGCGCGGGCGTCGCTCCCACTCACAGCTTCGAGCCGGCCGGCGACTACGCGGTCGAGCTGTCGGTCGTCGACAGCGACGGCCGGACCGGGGCGACGACCGTCGACGTGACCGTCGACCCGGTGCCGACACCCACGACGACGGAACCAGGTGACGGCCCGGAGACTGGCACCCAGGCACCGACATCGGTGAGTTCATCGTCGGTGTCGCCGGACTCGACTGCCGTCCCGTCGTCGACACCGTCGAACGAGGCCGGACCCGGCACCGGCGGGAGGGAGTCGAGCGACGGGAGCGGGCCGGGGTTCGGCGTCCCGACGGCGCTGGCGGGACTCGGAGGCGTGGCCTACGCTCTCCGTCGACGGTTCGGTGACGAGCAGCGGGAGTGACCCGCCAGCGGGAGCGGTTTCGCCGCTCGCGGACACGCTTAAGCCCCGACGGGTCGCAGTCGTGGACGGGCCGATGCAACAGATAGACGAGGTTCACATCGCGCCGCTTGGCTACGAGTACGACAGGGTCGTCGAACCGGTCCGGAGACACGACGCCGACGTGGTCTACCTGCTGACTGCCGACCGCGCGCGCCTGACTACCTACCAGGCGGCGCTGGCCGAGGACCTCGAAACCGACGGTCGGGAGACGCGCTTCCGGGAGGTCGACCTCGCCGACCTCTACGACGTGCTGGCGGTCGTGACGACCGTCACAGACGAACACGCCGAGGACATCGTCCGGGTCAACGTCTCCAGCGGGCCGAAACTGGCGGCGGTCGGGGCTGCCATCGCCTGTATGGCGACCGACGCGACGCCCTACTACGTCCACGCCGACGAGCGCGTCCACGACGTCGAGAGCGAACCCCGAACGCGGGGGATGGTCGACGACGAGGTCCTCCCTTCCTATCCGATCGAGGCAGTCTCGCGCGACCAGGTCGCGGTCCTCGACTACCTCGACCGGACGAACACGGCGGCCTACACGGCCAAAAAGTCCGACCTGATCGAGTTCGCCGAGGAGGCCGACCTCTCCTTTATCACTGACGCCGACCCCGCCAACGACAAGGCGAAGTTCGCGCTGCTCAACGCGAACGTCGTCGACCCCCTCTCCGAGGACGGCTACATCTCGGTCGAGTCTGTCGGCAGGCAAAAGCAGATCCGACTCACCGAGACCGGCGAGAACGTCCTCCACGCGTTCCGGCACAAACTTTGACCGTCGTCGCCGGTGGACCGTTCTTTTACGAGTGGGTTCTGATAGTATCGATAGTAAATTCAGTACAATACTATCGATAGTATCGATAGTATGCTGGTAGAAACTACAAACACCCGGCGGGTAGTTCGAGTTGCGCGGGTCAGGGGGTGGGACGGTGCCGCCCTGGTTCCCGCTGGCCGTTCGTCGCCGCCCCTGGTCCGCGCGTGCCTCTGACACCGGGTGGTGCCCGGGTCCGTGCCCCGGACGCCACCGCTCCTCCACTCGCCCGCGCAGGTCGCTTCGGCCCTCCACACCGGTTCGACACGCTCGGACGCCGGTTCGGATCGGTGGGTCGAACACCTATCAGAAACGGTGTGATTGTCTGACGTACTCTTATGTCCGGGGAGGACGGGTGTGCGTGTATGTGCGGCAACCGAGTCGAGGAACTGGAAGCGCGCGTCAACGAACTGGAGGCGTCGGTCGAGGGGTTGACTGACGAACTCGTCGAGTGCAAAGTGCGACTGCGGGAACTCGAAGGGGCCGTCGACGAGGACCTGGGCTTCGCACCCGAGAACCCGGGACCCGACGCCGAATCGGGCCCCGCCTCCGAACCGGAGACGGAACACACAGACCAGTCGGAATCTCCAGAGGAAGCGGAGGCCGACAGGTCTAACACGGAGGAGGTCGACGAGGAGGATAGCACGGAGTCCGGGACGAACGACATCATCATCGCGTAGGACACCCGGCTCCCCCGGGGAACAATGCACATCAAGGAACTCGTCCTCGACAATTTCAAGAGCTTCGGGCGCAAGACCCGGATCCCCTTCTACGAGGACTTCACGACCGTCAGCGGTCCGAACGGCTCCGGGAAGTCCAACATCATCGACGCCGTCCTCTTCGCGCTGGGGCTGGCTCGTACCTCCGGCATCCGGGCCGAGAAACTGACCGATCTCATCTACAACCCCGGCCACCACGACGAGGCCGTCGAGTCCGGCGGCGAACGCGAGGCCAGCGTCGAGGTCATCCTCGACAACGCGGACGGGACCCTCTCGCGGTCGCAAGTCGTCACCGCCGCCGGCACCGAGAACGTCGGCGACGTCGACGAGATCTCTATTCGCAGACGCGTCAAGGAGACCGAAGACAACTATTACTCGTATTACTACATCAACGGTCGCTCGGTCAATCTCTCCGACATCCAGGACCTGCTCGCCCAGGCGGGGGTCACCCCCGAGGGCTACAACGTCGTCATGCAGGGCGACGTCACCGAGATCATCAACATGACGGCGGGGTCACGCCGGGAGATCATCGACGAGATCGCCGGCGTCGCCGAGTTCGACCAGAAGAAAGACGCCGCCTTCGAGGAACTCGAAACCGTCGAGGAGCGCATCGAGGAAGCGGAGTTGCGTATCGAAGAGAAAGAACAGCGCCTCGACGAACTCGAAGACGAGCGCGAGACTGCCCTCGAATACCAGGAGTTGCGCGAGCGCAAAGAGGAGTACGAGGGATACCGGAAAGCGGCCGAACTCGAAGACAAACGCGAGGAACTCGAAGGCGTCGAGAGCGAGGCCGAGGACCTCGAAGCCGAACTCGAAACACTGCAGACCGAACTCGACGAGCGCCAGGGCAAGGTGACTCGGCTCGAAGACGAACTCGACGAGTTGAACGCCGAGATCGAACGCAAGGGCGAGGACGAACAGCTCGCCATCAAACGGGAGATGGAGGAGGTCAAAGGCGACATCGCCCGGCTCGAAGACAAGGTCCAGGCCGCCGAGGAGGCCATCGAAGACGCCGAGAACGAACGCCGGCAGGCGTTCGTCAAGGTCGACCGCAAGCAGGAGACCATCGACGACCTCGAGACGGAGATCCGCGAGACGAAAGTCGCCAAGTCCTCGATCGCGGCCGACATCCAGGAGAAAGAATCCGACCTCGAAGACGTCGAGGCCCGCATCGACGAGGTCGGCGAGGAGTTCGAGGAAGTAAAGGAGGAACTCGACGAGAAACGGGCGGCCCTCGAAGAGCTGAAATCCGAGAAAAACGACCTCCAGCGCGAGCAGGACCGCCTGTTAGACGAGGCCCGCCGCCGGTCGAACGAACAGCGCGAGACCGAATCCGAGATCGAAGACCTGGAGGAGCGCGTTCCGGAGATCGAAGCCGAGATAGACGATCTCGAGGCCGAACTCGAGAAGGCCGAAAAGAACAAAACGACCATCTCGGAAGTCGTCGAGGACCTGAAAGCCGAGCGGCGGGAACGCCAGGCGGAACTCGACGACATCGAGGACGAACTCGCGGCCAAGCAACAGGAGTACGCCGAACTCGAGGCCAAAGCGGGCGAGGACGGCGACTCCTCGTACGGTCGAGCGGTGACCACAGTGTTGAACGCGGACATCGACGGCGTCCACGGCGCGGTCGGCGGCCTCGGCAGCGTCGACCCCGACTACGCAGTGGCCTGTGAGACGGCCGCGGGCGGGCGCCTCGCACACGTCGTCGTCGACGACGACCGCGTCGGCCAGCGCTGTATCGACTACCTGAAATCGCGGAACGCGGGCCGGGCGACCTTCCTCCCGCTGACGGAGATGGGCCAGCGCTCGCTCCCCAGCAAGCCCGACCACGGCGGCGTGGTCGACTTCGCCTACAACCTCGTGGACTTCGATTCGACGTACGCGGGCGTGTTCTCGTACGTCCTGGGCGACACGCTCGTCGTCGCGGACATGGACACCGCCCGGGAGTTCATGGGCGAGTTCCGGATGGTCACGCTGGACGGCGACCTCGTCGAGAAATCGGGCGCCATGACCGGCGGTTCCTCGAAGGGTTCGCGGTACACCTTCTCGGGGAGTCGTGGGAAACTCGACCGACTCGCGGCGTCGATCAACGACCTCGAATCCGAACGCCAGGAGATGCGCGAGGAGTTGCGCGACGTCGAGAGCCGACTCGACGACGCCCGCGACAAACAGTCGGACGCCGCGGACAAGGTCCGCGACATCGAGACGGACGTCGAGCGCCGCGAAGCCGAGCGCGCGGAGGTCCGGGAGCGTATCGAGGGCCTCGAAGAGCGCCTCGAAGAGATCGAGAGCGAACGCGAGGCGGTCTCCGAGGAGATGGACGACCTCGAGGCCGAGATCGAGACGAAGACCGGGGCCATCGAGGAACTCGAAGGCGAGATCGACGACCTCGAAGCCGAAGTCGAGGACTCGGAGCTGCCGGACCTGACGAGCGAGGCAGACGCCATTCGCGAGGACATCGACGACCTCGAAGACGACGTCGACGACCTCGACGCTACGCTCAACGAACTCCAGCTGGAGAAGGAGTACGCCGAGGAAGACATCGAGGAGCTCCACGAGACGATCGAGGCCGCCCAGAACAGGAAAGCCGAAAAACAGGAGACGATCGCGGAACTCGAAGACGGGATCGAAGAGAAAGAAGCAGTGCTGGAAGAGAAAGAGGAGGCAGTCGCCGAACTCGAAGCAGAGCTCGCGGACCTCAAAGACGAGCGCGAGGACCTCAAGACGGACGTCAAGGCGGCCCGCCAGGCCCGCGACGAGCAGAAAGAGGCGGTCAGCGGCGTCGAGAACGACCTCGAAGACCTGCGTGAGGAGGCCGAACGGCTGGACTGGGAGATAGACGAACTCGAAGCGGCTGTCGGCGAGTACGACCCCGAGGAGATCCCCGACCACCACGAGGTCGAGTCGGAGATCGGCCGGCTCGAAGCCGAGATGGAGAAGCTAGAGCCGGTGAACATGCGGGCGATCGAGACCTACGACACCGTCGCCGAGGACCTCGCCGACCTGGAGGACAAGAAGGGAACGCTGGTCGAAGAAGCAGAGGGGATCCGCGACCGGATCGACCGGTACGAGGCGAACAAGAAGGCGACGTTCATGGAGGCCTACGACGCCATCGACGAGCAGTTCCAGGATATCTTCGAGCGCCTCTCGAACGGGACTGGACGACTCCACCTCGAAGACGAGGACGACCCCTTCGAGGGCGGACTGACGATGAAGGCCCAGCCCGGCGACAAGCCGATCCAGCGGCTGAACGCGATGAGCGGCGGCGAGAAGTCCCTGACCGCCCTCGCCTTTATCTTCGCGATCCAGCGTCACAACCCGGCACCGTTCTACGCGCTGGACGAGGTCGACGCGTTCCTCGACGCGTTCAACGCCGACCTCGTGGGCGAACTGGTCGACGAACTCGCGGGGAAAGCCCAGTTCGTCGTCGTCTCACACCGGTCGGCGATGCTCGAACGGTCCGAACGAGCTATCGGCGTCACCATGCAGGACGACAACGTCAGCGCCGTCACCGGCATCGACCTGAGTATGGAGGGGGTGCCGGCGGATGACTGACGACGGCGACGAGCGGACGAACGGGCACGACGACGACATCCCGCTGAACATCGCAGGACACGAGGACCGGGAGGCACCCAGTGAGGCAGCCGATGGGTTGTTCGGTGGGGGCGACGGCGAGAGCGACGGAGACGGTAGCACCGACGACAGCCCCGTATCGAACGACGAGACGGTCACCGACGAGTCGGCGGCCGTCGAGGCGGCCGACGAGAGCCCAGAGGGGGACGAAGACGAGGAGGTCGCCGAACCGGTCGAGGTGCTGGTCGACCTCGCGGAGAACGGCGAGATAGACCCCTGGGACATCGACATCGTGGCGGTGACGGACAAGTTCCTCGACAGGTTAGACGAGGGTGACCTGCGGACCTCGGGGCGGGCGCTGTTTTACGCGAGCGTCCTGCTGCGGATGAAAGGCGACGCGATGCTGGCCGACGACGAGCCCGAAGAGCCCGAACCCGACCCCTGGGAGGAGGCGATGGTCGCCGACGAACCCGTCGACGGGCCGGACCCGTTCGCGGCGCTGGAGACGGAGATGGACCGCCGCCTGGAGCGAAAGCGTGCCCGGGGGATGCCCCAGACACTGGACGAACTCGTCCGGGACCTCAGGGACGCGGAACGGGACAACTGGTGGAAAGAGTCCCGCGAGTACGACACCAGTGACTCGCCCTCGGGGTACCAGCGCGGGACCCAGGAACTGGACTATCGCTCGGGTGACGACTTCAGGATGGACGACGAGCCGACCGCCGCGGACGTGACCGAGCGCGTCCACACCGAGGACATCGACGAGATCATCGACGACGTCTACGGTGCGGTCCGGGAACACTACGAGAAAGGCCGCGTCGAGGTACTCTACCGCGAGATCGAGTCCGCGGGCGGGTCGCGCGTCCAGACGTTCCTCGGCCTGCTCTTTCTCTCTCACCGCGGCCAGGTCCGTCTCCAGCAGGACGAACTGTTCGGCGACCTGTGGATCCAGGACCCCGGCGCCGTCTCCGCCTCGGGTGAAGCCGTGGCGGACTGAATTCTCCACCGTCGGCGCCTCTCGACCGCGTCCTGGGCGTTTTCGGCACCGTCTAGTTGTGGGTGGAGTAACACTTATCGGCTATCGTGTCGTATGGTAACGCGAAACATGACGCCGACCAAACTCCGCGAGCGCCTGATGGAACTGGACGGTGAGTCCGCCGAGCAGTACATCGGGGCGCTCGAATACGTCCACGAGCGGACGCCACGTACCAGGGATTCGCGGCGATAGCCACGGATTCGACCGATATCGTCGGGGCCTGTCGAGAGTCAGCGAGCGCACGCTCCGGGTCGGGGGCGCCGGGAAAGCCTTGTTACTCTCTAGCACGAACTCGTCGTATGACCAGTGGTACCGACGCGGTTCCGGGGGACGCGCTGGCGGACGTCGACTACCTCTCGCGGTCGGCGAATCGTGTGGCGATTCTCGACGCGCTCGCCGACGGGCCGGCGACACGCCGGGAGCTAGCCGAGCGGACGGACGTCTCGCGCGCGACGCTCGACCGGATCGTCAACGAGTTCGAGGAGCGGGGCTGGGCAAAGCGACAGGCCGACGGGGAGTACGCTGCGACGGCCGCCGGGACGCACGTCGTCCGCGAGTTCCGGCCGTTCGTCGAGTCGGTGGCGGCCGTGAACCGCCTCGGCGAGGCCGTGGGTTGGCTCCCGACGGACGAACTCGACATCGGCCTCCACGAGTTCAGCGACGCGACCGTCAGGCGGCCGGTCAACGACGACCCGGTCGAGGCCGTCGAGTACATGACCGACCTGCTCCGGGAGTCCGACGAGTTCAGGACGCTGAATCACCTCATCCCGCCGGGAACCTTCGAGCGTGCGTTACACGACCAGGTCCTCAGCGGCGACCTGACCGTCGAGGCAGTGACCACCCGGGAGGTCGTCGACCACCTCAGACGGACTCCCGACCGCCGGGAGCGCTGGCGTGACCTGGTCGAAGCGGGTGTTTCCATCTTCTATCGCGACCCGCCGATCCCCTGTAACCTGATGCTCTTCGACGAACTGGTGTTGATCAAACGGAGCGACACCGGGCCGATCGACGACTCCTACGGCGTACCGATCGTCAGCGAAAGCGAGGCCGTACTCTCCTGGGCACACGACCTGATAGACGAGCATCGAACCGACGCCGTCCGGGTCGACGCGGGAGCGCTCGCCGAAGCCGGTGCGGCGAGCGGCGAGCAGTGAGCGGCGAGGCGGATGCGGTGAACGGCGAGCGATCGATAGCGACGGATAGCCTGTTCTAGCTGGACGCGCTTCGACTCACGCCGTGAGTATCCCGTCACGAGATAATCTGACCGTCCGCTCCCGCCAAGTCACTGGTACGCGTCGGGCGACCGCCCGGCGAGTGCGCCCCCACGACGGGGGTACCAGACCACGGGAGGACCCAGGATGCCAACTCGACTCCGTTCCGTTCGGACGCGTATCGACCGCCCCGACCGACCGCGAGACAGCACCCGCAGTCGGGGCGAGAGACCGGCGACGCGGCCAGGCTGTCGGACGCGGAGGGTCGGCCGATGACGCTCGCGGACACGCCGCGATACGACCCGACGCTCTCCCGGACCGTCGGCGACCACGCGGTCGTCGTCGGCGGGAGCGTGGCCGGCCTGCTCGCCGCACGCTGTCTGGCCGACTACTTCTCGGACGTCACCGTCCTCGAAGCCGACGAGTATCCCGCGGACCCGGCGACCCGGCGCGGCGTTCCCCAGGGGAGCCAGATCCACGCACTGCAGGAGGCCGGCCGGGCCACGCTCGAAGACCTGTTCCCGGGCTACGGCGAGGACCTGCTCGCGGCCGGCGGACTCCTGATCGACGGCGCGAGCGACATCAGATTCTACAGCGAAGGGGGGTTCCTCGCGGACGGTTCCCAGCGACTGCCGGGGTACACGGCGACCCGCCCGCTGTTCGAGGCGGTCGTTCGACGCCGGATCGATGCCAGCGACGCGGCCGAGATCCGCGCGGGCTGTCGGGTCACCGACTACCTGCTCGACGAGTCGGGTGCAGTCGACGGTGTCCGATTCCGGGACGAAACCGGCGATGGGACGCGACTCGGGGCGGACCTCGTCGTCGACGCCACCGGTCGGACGAGCAAGACGCCGGACTGGCTGGAGCGCAACGGGTACGCCGCCCCGCCTGTCGAGGAGGTCACGATCGACGTCGGGTACAGCACGGTCCCGGTCGAACGGCCGCCCGAGGACCGTCGTGCGGTTCTCGCGCTGGCCGAAGCACCGCGGGTCCGTGGCGGTGCCGCCTTCCCGGTCGAGGGTGACCGCTGGCTGGTGAACGTCCACGGCGTCCACGGTGACCACCCGCCGACGGACCTGGCCGGTGTCACGGAATTCGCGTCGACGCTTCCGGTCCCGGAACTGGAGCGACTGCTGCGAGAACAACCCGTAGTAGGCGAGGTCGACCACTACCCGTTCCCGTCGAGTCGTCGCCATTACTACGAACAACTCGACCGATTCCCCGAGGGACTGGTCGTGGTCGGGGACGCAGTCGCGAGTTTCAACCCAGTCTACGGCCAGGGCATGTCGGTTGCGGCACTGGGGGCGCTGCAGTTCCATCGCGCTCTTGGGCTCGGCGGGCTCGACGGGCTCGCGCCGCGCTATTTCGACCGGGCCGCGTCGGTCGTCGACACGGCGTGGGCGATGGCCGTCGGTGCCGACGCGCAGTTCTCGGCGACGCCCGAGTCGCCGTCCCGCAGCGCCGACCTGTTCGCCCGCTATCTCAGCCGTCTCCGGCGGCGCGCACACTCCGACCCCGATCTGCGAGTCGCGCTCATGCGCGTCATCTCGATGGAGCAATCGCCCGCGTCACTGCTCCGACCGGGCGTTCTCGCTCGGGTTCTCGGGCCCGAGAGTCCCCGATTCGGGCCCGGTCGCAGTCCCAGCCGTGTGTCGTCGGAACGTCCCCCGAAGGCCGTCCCCCGCGGAAACGGAGGCCACGACCGATGACCGGTGACAGGCGACGGTACTTCGAGCGCTACACCGAGGGGTGGAACGACCACGACCCCGACGCGGTCGTCGAACAGTTCGCCCCCGGTGGCACCTACGTCGACTCGGCGCTGGCCGAACCGCTGGACCGCGAGGGGATCGTCGACTTCGTCGTGGACACGGTGACGGGGTTTCCCGACGTGCGCTTCGAGGAACGCCGCGTAGTCACCGCCGACGATGGCGACGAACTCGTTCTCGTCGCCGAGTGGACAATGTACGGGACCCACACCGGACCGTTCGAGGGGCTTCCACCCACGGGAAACGAACTCGCACTCGACGGTGTGGACGTGGTCACGGTCTCGGACGACGGGATCACTTCGATTACCGGCTACTTCGACCAGCAGACTTTCAGGGAACAACTCGGGCTCACGTTTCCGGCTATCGTCGGGCAAATTCCGACACTCGCGGTCGGTGCGGTCAAAGAGGGGCTGTCCTGACCAGCTGGTTCGCTGTAACGACTGGTCGGGTCCCCTCGCCCGCGTCGCAACGAGTGAGACAGTGGTCGGGACTATATGGGCCCACCGGGACATCTGCCGGTGATGACAGCCCTCCACAGGCGACGGTTCCTGCGTGGTGTCGCCGGGCTCGCGCTCGCCGGCGCCCTCGCCGGGTGTAACGAATCAGCGAACGACACGGCGACGCCGGCCTCGACTCCGACGGCGACGCCGACGCTCGCTCCGACACCGACTGCGACAGCCACGCCGACAGCCTCACCGACGGAGACGCCGACCGATTCACCGACCGAGACGGCCAGCCCGACACCAACAGACGCCGCGACGGCGCGAGCGTTCGTCGAGGACCTCGCCGAGGGCGCGTTCGAGCAGGCACACGAGCGATTCGCGCCGACCGCCGCGAACCAGCTCACGGTCGACACGCTCGAACGGCTCTGGCTTGGCCTCACCGCACAGCATGGCGACTTCGAGACGATCGCCGGGGTGGAACGGACGACCGCGAACGGCCAGCCGGTCGTCGTCGTCACCGTTCGTTGCCCGGAAGCCGACCAGCCTGTCAGGTGTACGGTCGACGGTTCGGGCGCTATCGCCGGCCTGTTTTTCCCGTCCCAGTACAGTCCGCCGGCCTACGCCGACGGATCGGCGTTCACCGAACGCTCGGTGACGGTCGCGGAATCGGGTTCGGAGTGTTCGCTGCCGGGCACGCTCAGTGTGCCCGCCGAGGGAACCGAGGGGAGTACAGTCCCCGGCGTCGTCCTCGTCCACGGGAGCGGGCCGAACGACCGCGACTCGACGCTCGGGCCGAACAAGCCGCTCAAAGACCTCGCGTGGGGGCTCGCCTCCCGAGGTGTCGCAGTCCTGCGCTACGACAAGCGCACGGCGGCCTGTGACGTGCCACTCACCGACTGGGACGTCGACACCATCGTCGTCGCGGATGCAGTCCGGGCGGTCGAACTTCTGGGCGAGCAACCCGAGGTCGACTCCGCCCGGCGGTACGTCGTCGGCCACAGCCTCGGTGGGACCTGCACGCCGCGGATCGCCGAGCGGGTCGACCTGGTGGGCGGTGCGATGCTGGCCGCGAGCGCCCGCCCGATTACCGACGTCGTCCGCGAGCAGGTCCGCTACGTGCTCTCGGTCGCCGGCGGACTCAGCGACGCCGAACAGCAGCAGGTCGACACCGTCGAACAGGCGCTCACACGCGTCGACAATGGCGAGATCGCCGCCGACCAGCGAGTCCAGGGACTCCCCGGTTCGTGGTGGTCGAGTCTGCTGGATTACGATCAGGTCGCGACCGCGAAGCGAGTCGACACGCCGCTGTTCGTCGGCCAGGGCGGCCGGGACTACCAGGTGACCGCCGAAGGCGACTTCCAGGTGTGGGAGTCCGAACTGGCGGACCGCAGGGACACGGAGACGCAACTCTATCCCGACCTCTCACACCTGTTCCAGTCCGGGTCCGAGCCGTCGCTCGGCTCCGAGTACAACTTCCACGACAACGTCGCCGAGTCCGTCGTCACCGACCTCGCAGACTGGATCGAGGGGATGGGCGGCTAGACGAACGGTCGATCTTCTCGTGGAAATGGTCACGGGAGAGTGTGGATGTGACATCTAGATCGTTGAACGTACGCCGAGCGCAGCGAGGCGTTTCACCGGACGCAAGGGAGCTTCGCGACCGATGCGTCCGGCTTTTTCACCCATGTTTTTGCCGCGAGTGGTGCCCGCAGCGAACGCAGTGAGCGAGGACACCCGAGCGGGAAAAAGATGGCCTGTACCGAGCGTTCACGAGAAGCCGAATAGAAGTCTGCGAACGATTCGACGACGGGCTAGTCCCGAAGCAAAGGTTTCCGGCATCACAATCTTACTACCTTCGGTGGCTGTGGCTCCTGTATGGCGACGACAGTCGGATATATCGGCGTAGATCACCACCATCGAGACCCCTACTTCGCGATCGCGAGCGGGCTCGACGTCGACATCACCGCAGTCTGCGAACCGGGCGAATCGATCGAGGTCGAGAACATCGCCGCGATGGACGAGCGCCCCGACGAGATCACCACCGAAGGCCAGGACGCGGCAGATCTCGTCGCCGGCGCGACCGCGTACGAGGATCCTCACGAGTTGGTCGCCGACAGCGGCGTCGACGTCGTCTGGATCACCTATCGCAACGACGAGGTCCCCGCGATCGTCGAGACCGCCGTCGAACACGGCGTCCACGTCATCAGCGAGAAACCCATCGGCCGCACGGCGGCGGACCTCGAAGGAGTCGCCCAGCGAGCCAACAACGCGGGCGTGACCGTCTCGCCGACCACCTTCTACCGGAAGAACCCCATCACGATGGACCTGCGCGAGCGCGTCCAGGACGGCTTTTTCGGCGACGTCATGACCGTCCAGGGGCGGTTCAACGCCAGCCAGCTATCCTACCGGAACACCGACCACTACATCTACGACGAGGCGACGAGTCGCGGCGGCGCGCTCCAGTGGGTCGGCCCCCACTGGGCGGACATGATGCCGTGGGTGCTCGACGACCCCATCGCGCGGGTCAACGCACAGTTCCACGCCGCCGAGGAGTGTGACGTCGACGCCGGCGCAGTCCTCCAGTTCGAGACCGAAGACGGCGTGCTCGGTACGTATCACACTGGCTACTACCTCGACGAGCGTGGGAAGGACACCCACCTCGGGATCTACGGGACGAACGCACAGGCCCGCACGCCGGTCCATCACGACTCCCTCCAGCACGAACCCACCGTCCCCCTGGAACTGACCGCCGACCACCCCGACTGGACGGGCGCGTCCCGGCGGACCATCGAGTACGAGTTCACCTACGACCGCTTCCCCGCCTGGGGCGACTACGTCCAGGACTACTTCGAGGCGTACTTCGACGGCTACGAGACCGGCGACGTGCCGGCCACCGTCGACGACGCCGTCCAGCTCCTGCGCGTGCTCGACGCCGCCTACGATTCGGCCGAGCGCGACGGCTGGGCCGACGTCGGGAACTGAGTCCGACAGCGGAGAGAACGGAGACGGGAGGAGCGAACGCAGAGAACAATCGGGTCGACGGCCGTCACGTGGTGAGGCCGTTGACGGTGCCGCGGAGTCGCGTGACGGCCGTCAGGACCGGATACGTCCACTCACACTCCTCGTAGAGATAGCTACAGAGGTCGTGGCCGTCGGTCCGCGGCGAGGAAGTGCGGCCGGCGAACGTCTCCTGGCGCCGTCGCGCGACGTCGTCGAGCGCCTCGGTGAACTCCGCACGACCCTGTGGCGGGACGCGGGTGCCGTCCAGTTCGTCGACGATCGCGTCGAGTGCGTCCCCGCTCCGTTCGAGCGACGCGCGTTCGTTGTCGAGGATGCCACAGAACGTCTCGCGCTGTTCGACTGCCGCGCCGATCGCACCCAGCAGCGTCCGCTTGTACAGGTCGGTGAACTGCGAGCCCGTGTCCCCCTGGAGTCCACCGAGGAGGTCGGGTGAGAGTTCGGCAGCGAAGTGCTCGTCGAGCGTCTCCCCGTAGACCTCGTCGTAGTGGTCGACGCTCATGACCGTCTCGCGGAAGGCGCTCCGGACACGCTCGGCGGACCGAGGTCGGGCCTGGACCAGGCCGGGACGCTGACTCGCCGGCGTCGACTGGGACATCGAAACGGTGTCGATCCCGGCGACGCGCCCCTCGAACTCCTCGAAGGCCCGCCGCTCGGCGTCGACCTCCTCGTACTCCCTGGCGACGACAGCCTCCGCTGTCGAGACCGGCCCCGAAACGTGGTCCCGTAACGAGGCGGCGATCGAGTCCTCTGTCCGCCGGGTTGCGCCCATTAACGTGTCGTATGCTGTCAGTGGTCATAAATTTTGTCCACCCAGTGACGATTCTCGAGAACTGGGGACGGCTTCAGCCCGAACACCCGTCCGAGCGGCGGGTTCGTGCGGTCACTCGTTGTAGTGGAACTCGGTCCAGGGCCCCTCGATGAACGGGTACTCCTCGACGACGTCGAGGTTCACCTCGATACCGAGTCCGGGGGCGTCCGACACCGAGAGGACGCCGTCTTCGATCGCGGGTTCACCCTCGACGAGGTCGAACGCCAGGTCGAAGGGGTACATGCCCGGGTCGGGCTCGCCGTCGAGGACCGGGTCGTCCTCGAAGACGGGGTACTCGACGAGCGTCGCGTCGGGCGCGGCCGCGACGAGGTGGGCGTTGGCCGCCAGCCCGACCCACGTCCCAAAGTTGTGCGGGACGAACTCGACGTCGTCGCGGCCCGCACAGAACGTGACCGCCTCGCGACACCCGGTGAACCCCTCGTGGTGACGGACGTCACCCTGCAGGAAGGAGACGGCGCCTGTCTCGCCGAGTTCGACGAGCCCGTCGGGCGTCTCCTCGCTCTCGCCGCCGGCCAGGGGCGTGCCCGTCGTCGCCAGGTCGACGTAGCCCTCGTGGTCGTCGGGTTCAACCGGTTCCTCGACCCAGTAAGCACCCCGCTCGCCGGCGTGAGTGACCAGGTCCTCGACCGTCTCCCGGCCGTAGTGGTCACCGAGTTTCCACCACGTGTGGGCGTCGAGCATGACCTCGCAGTCGGTGAGCGCGTCCGCGAGCAGGTCGACCGTCCGCCGGTCCGCGTCGGCGCCGACCCCCGGGCGGTACTTGTAGCCGAAGAACCCGAGGTCCTCGACGACCTCGGCCTGTTCGACGTACCCCTCGGGTTCCATGTACATCCCGGCGCTCGCGTACAGCGGGAGTTCGGTGGTCGGTTCGGTCCCGTACTCTTCGGCGAGCAGTTCGTAGACCGGGACGCCCGCCGCTTTGCCGCGGATGTCGTAGAGGGCGACGTCGACGGCCGAGACGGCTTCGGTCACGTCCCCGGGCGGAACGTCGCCCGCCCGGATCAGGTCGTGCGCGTCGGTCACCTCGCGGACCGTCTCGCCTTCCAGCGCGTCGGCCACGGGACCGTCGAGCACGTCGGCGAACGTGCCCTGTGACTCGCCCTCGAAGTACTCGGTCATGGCGGAACTGCTCGCGCCGGCCGTCGCGACGCCCCGATAGCCCCTGGCGGTCTCGACGACAGCGAGTACGACGTCGCGCTTGTGCAGGCGACGAACCCCGCCGTGGAACGGGCGATCCTGGGGCGGGTCGATCGGCGAGGAGAGCGCGTACCCGTGAACGTCGGTGATCTCCATGCCCACCCTGGGGAGCGCCAGCCTATTAATCGTCCAGTATCGCCCCACCACCGATCCGCCGGATCCGCTCTACGTCCGACCGGCCGACCGGTGGATACCGCGTCGACCCCCACGGGCGACCCGAAACGGATCGTCGGCCCGCGTCTCACCTCCTTCGCGTGCCGTCGTGCAGTCGTGACGGCCGGTCGGCCGCCGGACACCCCTCGCGACGCTCCTGCCGAGCGGCAAGGTATCGGCGGAACGGATTACAGTAGTATAGTTGTAATATACGGCGTCGAGACCGGGCTACGCCGGGGGGTCAGACGCGTCGAGTACCCGGACCGACACCGCCCGACCAGGCGCCGGGAGAGAGGCGGTCCGGAGAGAGCAGGGACAGTCAAATAGACATAATAGATCGGATATCTCGACGACGTATCGGGCGCGGCGTCGCAGTCACACGAGGGAGCCACGCCACCTACGGGTCAACTCCGGCGTCGCGTAACAGCCGCTGGACGTGGCGCCGGGAGTACTCGACGTCGAACTCCTCGGCAAGAAACTGCCGGGCGAGGTCCGGCGTCCACTCGGATTCGTCGTAGCCGACGTCGGCGGGCGAGCCCTGGACGGCGTCCCGAAACGTCGCCCGCTGGTCGTCGTCGAGTTTCGGCGGACGGCCCGAGCGCTGTCGGTCCCGAACCGCCTGTTCGATGGGTTCGGACTCGATCCGGTCGAACCACCGGTAGATCGTCTGTTCGCGCGTGTCGAGCCACTCCGCTATCATCGGCGCCGAGGGGCCGCGCTTGTAGATGATCGCCACGAGCAGGCGCTTGGTCTCCCGTTTCCCGGTCGCCTCCTCGAGTGCGACCTCCAGTTCTTCGACCGAGACGTCTTCCAGGCGTGCCATACGCTCGCTCTCGTCACGGACCGTGTTAGAACTGTCGATCAATTCTGACTCGAATCGGTCAGCTGGGCGGCGGTCACTCGACGCGTTCGAACCGGTGACAGACGATCTCGGAGTCGTCGTCCCACTCGAAGCCCTCGTGAGCGCGGTCGAGTATCTCCCGGTAGTGGTCGAGGTCGCGAGCCCCCTCGGCGCGGGCGTCGGCGTCGGTCAGGTCGCCCAGCGTCCGACCCTCGACGGCGGCTACCTCGAAGGTCGTCCCGTCGATCTCGAAGGTGTCGCCGGCCTCGGCGTAGCCCTGCCCGCGGTGGATCTGGGTGACGTCGCCGTCGACGGCCTGACTGCGCATCCGTTCGCTCGGGAGCAGCGTGTCGGGACTGATCTCGGTCACATCCGAGAGTTCGGCCCCAGCGACAAAACGGTTCGGCCGCCGGTCCACGAGAGCCACCAGTCCTAACCGACCGGGGTTCCTACCGCCGGACGATGCCGACGAAAGCGAGTCTCGACGACGTCGACCCCGTCGCTGGCGGACTGTACTTCCTGCGCGAGGAACTGAACTGTACGAGCATGGGCGTCTCCGTGCTCGAGTGTGAACCGGGCTGGACGGGCAAGCCACACGACCACGCCGAGGACGGCCAGGAAGAGGTGTACGTCCTCGTCGAGGGCGAGGCGACCGTGACTGTCGACGGCGAGGACATCTCGCTGGCGGCCGGCGACGCGCTCCGGGTCGCTCCCGACGAACAGCGCCAGATCCACAACGGCGAAACCGAAAGCCAGTTCGTCCTCGTCGGGACTCCCTGAGGCCACACGCGACTGTTCCACCGACCCGATCCGACCCAACCCGACCCGTCCCGATCTGACTCGACCCAACCTGAGTTCAGAAGTACCAGATATACATACAAGACAGATATTTGTAAATCTGTCCCGATACAACGTTCCAGCAGAGACACCAGCCCGCCCAGATCCACTATCGAACCGTTCCAAAATCGTCGCTACCGGGCCGAAATAGCTGTTTTCGGACGAGCGCCAGTAGCGTGTGGGATCGCCCGGCGGTGAGCGTCGCCGTGAGCCGGGTTACAGTCGGGATTACGGCGAGTCCGTCGCCACGATCCATCCCAGACGTGACGGTCCCACATCGAATTCTCGCGGAAACGAACATCAGATGGGTTCTATGTGGAATTCAGGTGCACGGAGGACCCGTCCGGACAACCGAACCGCGCGTGGTCAATCCGGGCCGGGGTCGGACGAGTCCCGCTAGAGGCAAAGGTGCCACGCTCAGATACTGTTTATACCATATATTTGATGAGACAACAATTACATGCTCAAATTGATCGTTCTCTACGGTCCGTTCTATCGGCCCGAGCGGTCCAGGAGCGGCCCACCGTTCGACGACTCCAGGGGCATCGGATCGAGAGTGGGTGTACTCGCAACTAACCGTTGGGAATACGCACGTACTGACTTGATGGGTCGACGAGACGAGATGGATATGGTGGAGGAGACGCTTCGATCGACAGTGTCGCGACGCGAGTATCTCGCGGGCATCGGGACGGCAGTCGGCGTCGCGGGGAGCGCAGGTCACTCACAGGCACAGACGGCGACCGAGGGAGGCGGAACAGTCACCATCGACATGACCGACGACCTCGTGTTCGCACCGGACGAGACGAGCGTCAGACCCGGGACGACGGTCGTCTGGGAGAACGTGGGCGCAGTCGGTCACTCGGTGACCGCCTACGAGGACGAGATCCCGGGAGACGCAGAGTACTTCGCCTCGGGTGGGTTCGACAGCGAGGACGCCGCACGCAGCGCCTACACCGTCGGAGATCCGGAAAGCGGTGACGTCCTCGGCGGCGAGTCGTACGAACACACCTTCGATGTCGAGGGTGAGTACGGCTACTTCTGTATCCCCCACGAGAGCGCCGGGATGGTCGCTTCGCTCACCGTCTCGCCGGACGCGCCACCGGCCGACGGCGGTGGCGAAGGCGACGGCCAGGGAGCAGGGGCCGCCCTCCCGGAAGTCCCGGACGTCGCGTTCGCTATGGGCCTCGCCGCGCTCACCGCCGGCCTGGCGACGCTCTTTCTCGCGTACCTGTTCCTGAAGTACGGCAGCGGGTCCGAGAGGGCCGGTTGAGCACGGACAGCGTTCACGTATATTCCAGGCGCTGGAGTTCGTAGCGGTAGGTTCGCCCGGTCTGTTTCACACGGAGGTACTGGGCACCGTCCTCGCGAACGAGGCTATCGAAGTGTTCACCCAGGTCTCCGGGGTTCAGGGAGTCGGGCGGGTTCTCGACGCCGAAGTACAAGCGAGCGTCCTCGCCTCGGACACCGTCGACCCGCGTCGCGGCGAGTGCGAGGACGTTCCCCTCGTTCAGCACGTCCAGGTCGCCGGTCAGTTCCCACGTGTGGTCGTGATAGCGCAGTCGCTTCCCGCGAACGTCTTCCCAGTGGGTTTCGACCATGCCGCTTCCTACGCAGGGCTGTTTCATCGGTGTTTCGGCGGGTACTGTCACTCGTGTTCTAGCGGCGTCGTCCGGACCGTCAGAACCGGCACCGGCGACAGACGGACCACCCGTTCGGCGACACTCCCGAGCAGGGCACGGCGGACGCCGCTCCGGCCGTGTGTCCCGAGGACGACGAGGTCGACGTCGTTCTTCTCGGCGTAGCCGAGGATCTCTCTATAGGGCTCTCCCTCACGGACGGCGTCGACGGCGTGGACATTCGCTTCGTTCGCCCGGTCGCAGATCGTCGCGACTGAACCGCGCCCCTGTGCTTCCAGTTCCTCGTAGATGGCTCGACTGTGTCCGTCGAGCGGGACCACAGACGTGTCCACGACGTGGAGCACGTGGAGCGTCGCTGCCTCCTGGCGGGCGAGGTGTATCGCGTGTTCGGCGACCCGAGCGGTCCCGTCGCTCCCATCGGTGGGAAACAAGATCGTGTCGTACATCGGTACGCGGGTGATGGGGAGCCATCGGGATAGTCCTACGGACGGACCAGACTGAGAGGGCCTGCCCGTTCGGTGAGCGGTGTTCCAGGCGGGAGCGGTCGACTCGTCGCGACCGCGGGTCCCGGTCCAGTGCGAGCGCGCGTCAGGACTCGCGAATGGAGAAGTAATCCCACTCCCACGCGAGGCAGTAGAGCAGCGACACCGACCAGAGGGTGCCACTCCCCAGGAAGAAGTACCAGCCCCAGGGGTCCCACCGCCCCGTCAGGAGCAACGCGATACTTATCGCGATTCCGACGAGTGCGATCGCGACGCCGACGACGCCGATACAGTCCCTGGGGCTCGGAATGGATACCATGGACGCTCGCCTCGGTCGCTACGATGAGGCCAAAGGTGATAAAGACGCGGACGGTCGAACACCGCGACACGACTCCCGAAAGCCCCGACGGGCGCGAGCCGTTTTGTGTTCACGGGCCGAACGAACCGGTGATGGCCGTCCGCATCGGACTGACCGGAGACGTGATGCTTGGCAGACTCGTCGACGAGCACCAGTCACGTCGGCCGGTGACGGCAGTCTGGGGAGATCTGCTGGTCGAACTCGACGCGCTGGACGGCCTGTTCGTCAACCTCGAGTGTTGTCTCTCGACCCGCGGGCGGCCCTGGAAGCGGACCTACCGGCCGTTTCACTTCCGCGCGAACCCCGACTGGGCGGTCCCTGCCCTCCAGCAGGCCGGCGTCGACTGCTGTGCGCTGGCCAACAACCACGTCCTCGATTTCGAGGTCGAGGCACTCCAGGACACGCTCGACCATCTCGATCGCAGCGAGATCGCGCGCGCCGGGGCCGGCCGCAACCGGACAGAAGCGTTCGACCCTGCCGTCGTCACTATCGCCGACCTCGACGTCGGGTTCGTCTCGCTGACCGACAACACGCCCGAATACGCCGCGACAGCGTCGACACCCGGAACGGCGTACGTCGAGGTCGACGTCGAGAACGAGCGGACGCGGATCGACGTCGCCGACGCCCTGAGTCGTGTGCGGGAGCACGACCCCGACCTGCTGGTCGCGTCCTTACACTGGGGGCCGAACATGGTGACAGAACCACCAGACCACTTCCGCGCGTTCGCCCGCTACCTCGTCGACGAGGGGTTCGACGTTGTCCACGGCCACAGCGCGCACGTCTTTCAGGGGGTCGAACTGTATCGCGGTCGACCGGTACTCTACGATACGGGCGACTTCGTCGACGATTACGCCGTCGATCCGCGCCTCCGAAACGACCGGAGTTTCCTGTTCGAAGTGGCCGTGACCGCCGACGGCGAGGTGAGCGAACTCCGACTTCGACCGACCGAGATCCGCGACTTCGCGGTCCACCCCGCGAGTCGGGAGGCAGCACGGTGGAATCGTCGACGGATGCGCGAGCTGTCGCTGGCGTTCGACACGACCTTCGAACGGGACGGCGAGTCGCTGGTTCTGGATCTCGGCGGGCGCGGGCGAGCGTGACCGGTACTCACTGCACCGGGACGCGCCAGACTGTCTGCATTCGGGGTCTACTCGCACGCCACTACACGCTCGTACTCCCGCCTTACCGGTAGCTAGGCACCTTCTGAACACCGTCGCGGCCACCCCGATCACGGGTCGTCTCCGCGAAGCACGCCGTTACTGGAGAAAGCTCTGTATTACACGCATAGTACCGTAATCGAAACGGCAGTAACGAGATGTTGAACGCAGGAGCGGCCGGCGAGGGCGGCGTCTCGGTGGTCGTTCAGTTACCGTCGAGTGACGTTCGGTGGTCGTTTAGATACCGCGAGGGGGGCTCACGGACCGTCCAGATACCGTCGCGAGAGTTCTCGCCGGAGGCGGTCGGTCCTCGACCGGAGACCGTCGCTGGGGTCGACCGGGTACTCGTCGGGGTCACGGAGTCGTCGGACACCGTCCGGAAGTTTCTGGATTTGACGCCGTCGGCGTTCGCGGGCGTCGTCGAGTTCCGGACAGTCGTATACGCGTGCGCCGTCCGCGAACACGTCGACGAGCTGGTCCTCGCCCTCCTCGTCGTCCTCGCTCTCGTCACCCCGGAGTGCGAGGACGTCTCGCTGGAAGGTCCCGTCGCGTTCGACCCGGCGGACGCTCTTTCCTCCTGGATAGGTGACCTTCCCGGGCGAGAGCTTCATCGTCGGCTGTAACTTACCCTCGCGCTCGACGGCGACGAGTTTGTAGACGGCGTTCAGCGTCGGAGCGTCGTCGCTCGTGACGAGCGCGGTCCCCGGACCGAAGCCCGTCGCGACCCCGCCATCCGAGAGGAACCGTTCGATCCCGTACTCGTCCATACCGGAGGAGACGAAAATCCCCGCGTCGCCGACGATCGGTGCGACCGCCCGCGAGAGAGCGACCAGATCACCTGAGTCGAGACGGATGCCCCTGAGGTCGATGCCCGCCGAATCGGCGACTCGCATCGCCGTCTCCGCGCCACCGACCGTATCGTAGGTGTCGACCAGCAGGACGGCGTCCGCGCCGTAGACCTCGACGAATCGCTCGAAGGCCTCGCGTTCGGTCGGGAAGCTCTGGACCCACGAGTGAGCCATCGTCCCGGAGACGGGGAGGTCGAAGGCGCGGCCGGCGGCGAGGTTGGATGTCGCGTCGAACCCACCGATGTAGGCCGCACGTGCGGCCTTCAGGCCGGCGTCGGTCCCGTGGGCGCGACGCGACCCGAAGTCGACGAGGACCTGACCACCGCCAGCGCGCTCGACTGCGTCGCGCATCCGCGCCGCCTTCGTCGCGACGAGGCTCTGGAAGCCGACCTGGTTGATCAGGAACGTCTCGAACAGTTGCGCTTCGAGGATCGGTGCGGTCACCTCCACGAGCGGTTCGTTCGGGAAAGCGACCGTCCCCTCCGGGAGCGCCCGGACGTCGCCCGAGAAGGCGAAGTCGTCGAGATAGTCGAGGAACGACGCGGAAAAACCGAGATCGGAGAGATAGGCCAGCGCGTCGGCGTCGAACGACACCGTCTCGAGATACTCGATAGCCTGTGCCAGTCCCGCGGCGACGACGTACCCGCGGTCGGGAGGCAGCGACCGGAAGAAGAGGCTGAACGTGGCCATGGGGTCGTGGCCGGTTTCGAAGTACCCCTGCATCATCGTCAGTTCGTACAGGTCGGTAAAGAGCGCGCGTTCCCCGGGAACGCCGTTCGCCTTCGTCGACGGAGTCACGATTTGAAAGCTCCGGACGTACCGACGCCGCGCTGGCTCTTAACTCCGGGGGCCGGTGGGACAACGGGTCGTCCCGAGACCGGCGTTCGACCGTGCTGGATCAGTCCTCGGGTTGTACGTCGTCGTCGAACAGTTCGTCGCTCCAAGTGTCGTCGGAGGACTGGCCACCCCAGTCGACGTAGCCGTCCTCGAGCACGTCGACGACCGTCTGAGAGAGGTCTTCGAGTTCGCCGCGAAATCTGCCTCCGTCCTCGGTCGGTTCCGTCAGCCCAGTGGGCACGTCCGGGACTTCGAAGCACACCTCCTCGACGACTGGGTCCCAGTAGAAGTCGAGCGTGTCGAGGAGTCCGGCCGCCTGGACGGATCGATACTCCGCCTCGGAGAGGTCCGTGTACTCGGCCCACTCCTCGAACCCCTCCTCCCAGGCGTCGTCGCGCAGGAGTGCTTCGAGTTCCTCGCGGTGGAGGTCGCTCTCGCTTCCGATAGCGTCGGCGTCTTCGAGCCCGCTCGGGAGCGGCCGGTTCGTCAGGTCTGGCGGGTCGGGCACCTCGACGTCGAGTGACATACCCACTAGGTTCGCTGACCAGGCGGATAAACTGTCGCCCCGCGGTTACTCCCACCCAACATTATTTCACCGTGCTCGTCGTACGTACGGCCGAGGTACCCAGATATGAGCTCCCGCAGTAACCCGTTCGAGGAGCTGGAACGCCTGTTCGAACGCATGAGCCGACAGTTCGACGACGCGTCACGACGCTGGGAGTCCGACGAACCCGCCGTCTGGTGGGAATCGGAAGACCCCTTCGACCAGTGGGAATCCGAGTTCGAATCGATGGCCATCGACCTGGCCGAACACGACGACGAGTTCGTCGCGTCGGTCGACCTCCCGGGGTTCGAGCGCGACGAGGTCGAAGTCCGTGTGACCGACCACACCCTCCGCATCGAGGCCGAACACGAGGAATCAGCGGCGGAGAGCGAAGAGAACTACCTCCGGCGCGAGCGCCGACACGAGTCGGCGAGTCGGTCGATACGGCTCCCCGACGAAGTCGACACCGATGCCGTGAGCGCCAGCATGAACAACGGCGTGCTAACGGTTACGCTCCCGAAACTCGACGTCGAAGAAGCACGCGAGATCGAGATCGAGTAGCGCCATCGAGTAGCACTACGTCCGGTCCCGGTGCTCGTCCGGGACAGGTCCCGACTCTCGCGGCCACAGTACTCGACGAGTCTGACCGACCGCTCGGCCAGCCCGATGATTGTCAGACCGTCCGTTTCAGGTCCTCGAGTGCCTTCCGAAGTCGTTCGCTCGCCCGTTCGACGTCGTCGGTGAGCCCGTCTGCGTCCTGCGTGACGCGGTTGCGGACGTGCCCGGACGTTTCGCCCTCGTTGGCGGCGATCCGCCGGCGGACGTTCTCCAGTTCCGACGGATAGCGGTCGAGTTCCTCGATCGTCGCCTCGATGTCGTCGAAGAGCGCGTCGACGCGACCCGACCCGACGGTCGAGAGGTTCTCCTCGCGGTCTCGGGGCTCGTCGTCCTCACTCATGACGCCGCGTACGAGGGGGAGACAAAAATGGGTTTCCCCGGTGGGTCGAAGCGACGGTCTCCGGGGAAGTCGGACGCGCTCTCCAGGCGCCCTCACCCGAGGTGTCGTTCGAACCACTCTGCGGCGTGATCGGCGACAGTTTCGAGTTCGCCGGGGCCCTCGAAGAGGTGTCCCGCACCCTCGACGACGGTCAACTCCTTCTCACAGGCGAGTTCGGCCAGCGCCACCCGGTTGAGCGCCAGTACGTCGGTGTCGGCGCCGCCCACGACGAGCAGGGTCGGCGCAGTCACGTCCGCCAGCGCGTCCGAAGCGAGGTCGACGCGGCCGCCCCGGGAGACGACGGCACCGACGTCGTCGCCACGTCGGGCGGCGCCACGGAGCGCCGCGGCTGCACCGGTACTCGACCCGAAGTATCCCAGCGCCAGGTCCTGTGTGTCCTCGCGCTCGCGGAGCCAGGTCGTCGCCGCGAGCAGTCGGTCGGTGAGGAGGTCGATGTCGAAGCGAGTCTCGTAGGTCGTGTCCTCCGCTTCGGTGAGCAGGTCGAACAGGAGCGTTCCGAGCCCGTGCTCGCGGAGGACGTCCGCGACGAACGTGTTGCGCGGGCTCTTCCGACTGCTCCCGCTCCCGTGGGCGAACACGACGAGCCCGGCTGCGCCCTCGGGGACCGCCAGTTCACCGTCGAGTGTCACGCCGTCGACCGGGATCGAGACCTGGTCGGAGGTCTGGTCGGCCATAGACGAACCGACGAACGGGCCGATTGTCAACCTTCGCCCGTCGGCCATGCATGCGGGCCAGCGACCCGATGTGCGGAACCTCACCGGCTCGGTCGGTCGAACCGGCCCGATCCGTCGAATCGAACCGATCCGTCGAACTGGACCGACCCGCCGAATGGTTGAAACCGATCCACGACGAACGTGGAGTCGGTACCGACCACGGACCGACTCACATGTTCACCGACAGAACCGACGCCGGGCAGCAACTCGCGGACGTACTCGACGACCACGAGGTCGAAGCGGACGTCGTCCTGGCGATCCCGCGCGGTGGCCTCCCCGTCGGCCGCGTCGTCGCTGACAGGCTGGGGGCCCCACTCGACATCGTCGTCGCGCGAAAGATCGGCGCCCCGTGGAACTCGGAACTCGCCATCGGCGCGGTCGCCAGCGACGGCACGCTCTGGCGTAACGAGTCGCTGATCGGGGACCTCGAGATAGCGGAGTCCTACGTCCGAGAACGGGCCGAACGGGAACACCGGGCGGCCCGCGAGAAACTCGAACGCTACCGCGGCGACCGCCCGCCCCTGGAGCTGGCCGGGAAGACGGTCCTCGTCGTCGACGACGGCGTGGCGACCGGCGCGACGACGACCGCCTGTCTCAGACAGGTCCGGAACGCCGGTGCCGAGCGAGTGGTCCTCGCGGTTCCGGTGGCTCCGCCCGACACGGTCGAACGCCTCCGGACCGAGGCGGACGACGTCGTCTGCGTGGCGACGCCGCCCCACTTCGGGGCGGTCGGGCAGTTCTACGACTCGTTCACACAGGTCTCGGACGAGCGCGCCAGCGCGTACCTCTCGCCAGCGGGCGAGTGACCCGAAATCAAAGCAGTGGCCCACCCCGAGGCCGTCGTCGTGCTGTACTGTATCGTTATCGCTAGCGGGAGGAACCGCTCAGCCACCAGCCGTAGAGCTTCGTCAACTCCTCCGCGGGCGGGTGTTTCTTCGTTCGTCCGTACTCTTTGCCCTCCAGTACCTGTCGTTCGACGACGTTGCGCGCGAGCCGGAGCGCGTGGCCCGCACCGTATCCTTCCCCCGTTCCGACGAAGTGACCCTTGTCGGTAAAGAGACGGATCCGCGCCATAATGAGCGGTGTCCCGCGGAGTTTCTCGTCGTGTTCGTGCAGGTAGACGTTCGCTTCCAGCAGGCGCATGTCGCCGTACTTTCGGGTCACCGACTCGACCAGTTCGGTCACCCCCTCGCGTGAGATGTCGTCGAGCAGGTCGACGTTCGTGATCTGGACCGGTGGTCGCGTCTCGTCGGTCCACGTGAGCGCTTCGAGGACGTCAGTCGTGGTGACAATTCCCACCGGTTGGCCACCGTCGCCGTCGTCGTCGCTATCGGTCACGACGAGCGAGGAGATACCCGCCTCGATCATCGTCTCGACGGCCTCGTCGAGCGGTTCGTCGCCGGTCGTCGTCTCGACACCGTCTGTCATCACGTCCGCAACTGGGAGGTCGAGTAACCGGTCGATGTCGCCGGCGCGCTCGCCGAACCCGCCGTGAGAGCGCCCGCCAGCCCCCATCTCGGGCGCAGGTGATCCGCCCTGGCCCCGCCGTACTTCCCGGGTCGCGAAATCGAGCAGGTCCGAGAGGCTGACGACCCCGACAGCCGCGTCGCCGTCGACGACCGGCAGGTGGGTGATCCGCTCCTCGCGGAGTGTGTGCAACACCTCGCCCAGCGTGGTGTCGGGCGTGACTGTCAGGAGGTCGGGGGAGTAGACGTCGTCGACGGTGAGCACGCCGAGGAACGGACGTACCTTCCGGAGCAGGGCCTCGGTGGTGACCACGCCGAGCAACTCGTCGCCGGCGAACACCGGCAGGACCGCCGAGTCGCTCCCGACCAGCAGTCGTGCGACGGTCCGGACGTCGTCGTCGAGGTCGACGCGGCCGACGTGCCAGACGAGCCCGCGCGCCTTCGCGTCGGGGTTCCGGTGGGCCGACGCGAGCTGGCGCTGTGTGACGACCCCCAGGTACTCGTCGTCCTCGGTGACGACGGCTGCCTTGGCACCCGTCTCCGTGAACGCGCCTTCGATCTTCGAGACGCGAGCGTCGGCGTCGAACTGTGCGTACTCCGTCGAGACGATGTCTCTGATGTCCATGGCGTTCCTGACTGTGAGTGTAGGCACGCTGTGGGGTTCAATGTTGCCCCCTGTCGCTCGTCGATCCGCCCAGCGCGGTGTATCGCTACCCCGGCCGGGCGCGAGAGAGTTCGCCCGAGCACCCAATACCGACCGGTGCGAAGGAGTCGTATGGCGCGTAAACGCCATCACCGCTGTAACCTCTGTGGCAAAGACTTCGAATCCGGCGACCGACTCCGTGACCACGTCGACCGGCGACACCCGAAGCGCGACCTCCACTGGTGGGTCGTCGTCGAGGACCCCGGACGCGACCTGCAGTTCGACCAGTAGTCCCGAACGCGCGGCCCCGGCCGTCCCGGGCGGTCAGCCATCCGGTGAGTACCTGGAAAGTAGGTATTGGGGAGTCGGGGACGTAGTACTCACGAGGCCCCAGTCATGAACTTCGACGAGTTCACCGGAGAGATACAGCACCGACTCGAACTGCCAGGGACCGGTGAGACGGTCCGGGCGATCCGGGCGACGCTAACGACACTCGGCCAGCGGATCCCCGAGGGCAACGCCGAGGATCTCGCCGCGTCGCTCCCGCTGGAGATCAAGTGGTATCTGACCGGCGCCGTCGGCGACCACGGCCAGCGCTTCGACTGGCATGAGTTCGTCGGGCGAGTCAGCGAGATCGAAGGCGCCGAGCGACCGGAGGCGGCCTATCACGCCCAGGTGATCGTCGACTTCGTCGGGACGCAGGTTGCGCCGTCGGACTTCCAGCAACTCCGGGACCAGCTCCCCGAGAGCGAGGACGCGGAGAACTGGCGGAAACTCTTCGCCGTGACCGACGCCGGCGGCTGGGGGGACGCCCAGGAAGCCCAGACCGGCGGCGGTCCCCAGCCAGTCCCGGAAGCCGGGAGCGAACCGGGTCCCGACGACCGCTCGGAGTAGCTCGGCTGCCCGACTGAACGACGAAATTCTGAAGTAAATAACCGAGTATTCCATACATCGATTCGTTATTTTCCCACTCGACAGTACATCCAGAGCCGAATTCGCAGTATAACGAGAGAATAAGGCCCTCAACACACGTATTCGAAATCCACCACAGCTGTGGCGTGGCCAGATGACCGACGTTTCGCCGGCTGGAGGCCCCGGACCATGTCGCAGTCGGCGGTGTCGGTGTCTTCTGTCAATTTACGGGATATAGAGCCCTCAGAGCGATGTTTTCGAGATTCCTCTGCCCGATCCTATCGTTCCAGTTCGCGTGGCTGGCGGTAATATCTGTCTGAAGAATTCATTTATGCCTATAGTTTTGTCTACATTCGTCCTGGATCGGCGTTATCCAGAGAGGATCTCGTGGGAGATCTCCAGCGCGCGCAGGCCGTCGGTGACGTCGACGAGCGGGGCGGTCCCCTCTGCGACGCTCCGGACGAAAGCGTCGGTCTCGCCGGCATAGCCCACGTCGGTGGCCGTCTCCGAGTCGAAGGCTATCGTCGTCGGGTACTGGTCGTCCTCGGTCGCGTAGGTGAGTCGGTCGAGACGCCACCACTCGTCGCCCTCGACGACCGCCGCGCCCTCGGTCCCGACAACGCCGTGGCGGAAGTACTCGACGTAGCTCGTCCAGGTGTTCTGGACCAGTCCGATCGGCCCGTCCGCGAACTGCAGTGTCGCGACCATATTGTCGTCGAAGCGCTCGATCTCGGGGTGTGTGACGTTCGCCACGTGACCGGACGCGGTGTCTACTTCGCCGCCGAGCCAGCGCAGTAGATCGACGTTGTGCGACGTGGATTCGACGGTCACGCCACAGGCCTGCTCGGGGTCTGTTCGCCAGTTGTCTCCCGACGGGACGCCGTATCCGGCGCGCGTGCTGAACACCTGGACGGGCTCGCCCAGGTCGCCGTCGTCGAGGAGTTCGCGCAACCGACGACATGGTTCGGCGAACCGGAGACAGAAGCCGACCATGAACGGGACGTCGTACTCCTCGACGATATCACGGACCGCGCGGCCCGCCTCGACGGTCGTCGCGAGTGGCTTCTCACAGAAGATGGCCGCGCCGGTCCGGGCGATGTCGCGGACCAGGTCGACTCGTGCCTGTGGTGGCGTCGTGACGTAGACGGCGTCGAGGTCCTCGGTTTCGAGCAGGCGTTCGTGGTCGGTGTAGGCCGCCGCGTCGGCCGACTCGCCGAGTTGCCGGGCGCGCTCGGCGTCGATGTCACACACCGCCGTCACCTCGGCCCCCTCGTGGACCCCGAGGTTCTCGGCGTGTGTCCGTGCGATCCCACCGGCTCCGACGATGCCGACAGATACCGTCATGGAGCCACAGTCGACCCGGTCGGTGTTAGTCGTTACTGACCTCCATCCACGCCACCCGCCTCCGAAACGTCCCGCGCCGCTAGTTGCCGTAGCCGCCGGACGCGGAGCCCCGACTCGCACTGTCGGACGGCGTGAACGGACGGGAGAGTTCGATCTCGTCCATATCGACGCCGAACCCGGGGTCGTCCGACGGGGTGATCGTCCCGTCCTCGGGGACCGCCTGGCCGGGGAGGCGCCGGGCGGCGTCCAGGGGCACGCCGGGTGCCGTCCCGACGAAGAATTCCGTCTTCGAGATGGCGGGGAGCGCGTAACAGGCGTGCTGACCGTAAACGGAGTTGCCAGCGGCGTGGGGAACGAGGTCGATCCCGGCGCTCTCGGCGATGGCCGCGACTTTCACGACGGGGGTCAGCCCGAACCAGTCGACGTCGGGCTGGAAGACGTCGATCAGACGCCTGCTCGCGGCCTGCTGGAAGCGCTCGACCGTGAACCAGTGCTCGCCAGTCGCGAGCGTCTGCCAGGGGAGGCGCTCGCGGACCGCCGCGTGGGCGTCGAGGTTCTCGGGCGGGAGCACCTCCTCGATCCACGCCAAATCGTACTCACGGAGTTCGTTCGCGAGTCGAACGGTGTAGGCCTCGTCGAAGGCCATCCAGCAGTCGAGCATCACCTCGGCGTCGGGCCCCATTATGTCGCGCGCCTCGGCGACGAGTTCGGCGTTCTTCCGGATGCCCTCCTCGCCGTCGGCCGGGCCGTACGGACAGGCGAGTTTCGTGTCCTCGAAGCCGAGTTCGGCGTGCCAGTCGGTGTCGTTGCCGGTCGCGTAGCAGTGCAACTCCTCGCGGGCGGGGCCGCCGAGCAGTTCGTAGACGGGCACGTCGAGCGTCTTCCCTTTGAGGTCCCAGAGCGCGCGGTCGATGGCGCTGACGGCGAACGTCGTGATCCCGCTCTTGCCCAGCGGTTCGCACATCCGAGTGGCCATGTCGTAGAGCTTCTCGATGGCCATCGGATTCTCGCCGACCAGTCGTGGCCCGAGGTAGTCGTCGACGAGCGTCGCGACAGGTGTGCCGTGGACGCCAGTTGTGAACCCGCGAGTGCCGTCGTCGCTCTCGACGACACAGCCGAAGCGTTCGAACGAGGGGCGCCAGGACGAGCGGTCCTCGGCGTAGCGCGGATAGCGCGACATCGGGTTGGCGACACGCGGCCCCTCGTACCAGGCGTCGCGGCGCGGTTCGGCGTCGACCGCTGGTTCCGGTACCTCGACCGAGACCGTGTAAATATCCGAGATCTCCATTCTCTCTCCCCGTATGCCAACCGGTAGCAAAAAGCTTCCCGTGCCGGAAGCTGGGACGGACCCCCGACCCGGCGTCGGCGACGACGTACTCCGACCCGGCGCCCCCGGCGACGGTCCCCGGCCCGGGGAGGGCAGCGAAACATACATTCACCAGCCCTCGCTACGATGGGCTATGTCCGCCATGCCGCTCGACTTGTTCGTCTCCGCGTGCGAGTCGATGGACGTTCCTTGTGAACAGACCACAGTCGACGGATTCGCGGAGACGCTCGAAGCGACGCTCACCGAACCGGCAGTCGGCGTCGAACTCGACGAACTGGACGTCTCGCTCGCCGACACCAGTGTGACGGTCGATCCGACGCCAGCAGGCCTGAAACGCGCGACGACCGGGGTCACGCCGGCCGAGTTCGCCATCGCCGACTACGGATCGGTCCTCGTTCCGTCCTCTCCCGAGGGTGCTGAACTGGTGAGCCTCTTCGTCGACCGCCACGTCGTGGTCGTAGACGCAGCCGACGTCCTCCCGGGGATGGACGAAGCCGTCGAACGTTTCGGCGAGACGGTCCGAAACGAAGTGGGGATCGAGAGCGGCATCGTCGCGACCGGACCGAGCGCGACCGCCGACATGGGGGAACTCGTGATCGGTGCCCACGGGCCGAGCGACGTCCGCGTCGTCGTGGTGGAGCGGACGGACGACCGAGGAGAGGGAACGGACGGCCACGTGGAGACGATCGACGACCGAGGAGAGACCACCGATGAGTGACGCGCAGGAACTCAGGGAGTTGCTCTCGACAGAGGGGCCTGCGGTCAGCGAGAACACGCAGGGCTTCAACCGTGGACGCTACGAGTCGACGGGCCGACTCGACGACTACGAGGAGCTAAAGAGCGAGGCTCGCGCGATCAAGGCCGACGCGATCGAACGCCTGCCCGAACTGATCGACGAACTCCGGGAGACCGTCGAGGCAAACGGCGGGACGCTCTACCTGGCCGACGACGCGGCCGAGGCCAACGACTACGTCCGGTCGGTCGTCGCCGAGCGCGACGCCTCGCGCGTGGTCAAGAGCAAGTCGATGACCTCCGAGGAGCTAGAGGTCAACGAGGCACTCGTTGCCGACGGCGTCGACGTCGTCGAGACGGACCTGGGCGAGTGGGTCCTGCAGGTCGCCGACGAGACGCCGAGCCACATCGTCGGGCCGGCCATCCACAAGTCCCGGGAGAGTATCGCCGACCTGTTCAACGAACGCTTCGACCCCGACCCACCCCTGGAGACGGCCGAAGAGTTGACCCGGTTCGCTCGTGAATATCTCGGCGAGCGTATCGAAGACGCCGAAGTCGGCATGACGGGCGCGAACTTCGTCACCGCCGACACCGGGACCATCGCGCTCGTGACGAGCGAGGGCAACGCCCGGAAGACGATGGCGGCGACGGACACCCACGTCGCAGTGGCGGGCGTCGAGAAGGTGGTCCCGACCGTCGAGGACCTGGCCCCGTTCGTCGAACTCATCGGGCGGTCGGCCACCGGTCAGGACATCACGAGCTACGTCTCGCTCGTGACGCCACCCGTCGAGACGCCGACCGTGGACTTCGCCGACGACGAGACGCCGCTGTCGGAACTCGACGCCGACCGCGACTTCCACCTCGTGCTCGTCGACAACGGCCGGATGGCGATGCGCGAGGACGACGACCTGCGGGAGACGCTCTATTGTATCCGCTGTTCGGCGTGTTCGAACTCCTGTGCGAACTTCCAGCAGGTCGGCGGCCACGCCTTCGGCGGCGAGACCTACTCGGGGGGTATCGCAACCGGGTGGGAAGCTGGCATCGAAGGACTCGATACAGCGGCGGAGTTCAACGACCTCTGTACGGGGTGTTCACGCTGTGTCAACGCCTGCCCGGTCGGCATCGACATCCCCTGGATCAACACGGTGGTCCGCGACCGGATCAACCGCCAGAGCGGAGGTGACGACCGCTTCGACTTCCTCGTGGACGGACTCACGCCCGACGAGGAAGACGAAGGAACGCCGCTCGGGAAGCGCTTTTTCGGGAACTTCGAGACGGCCGCGCGCCTCGGGAGCGCCACAGCGCCGCTCTCGAACTGGGTCGCGAACACCGGCGTCTCCCGGCTGGCGATGCAGCGGTTCCTCGGGATCGACGCACGCCGGGACCTCCCGACGTTCGAGCGCGAGACGCTCGTCGACTGGTTCGCCGACCGCGACGCCGAGGCCGACGCCCGCCGCGCGTCATCGATGGGAGACGCTGACGAGGACTCCGAACGGCGCGTCGTCCTCTACCCGGACCTCTACACGAACCACGTCCAGGTCGACCGCGGCAAGGCCGCCGTCAGGGTGCTCGAAGCGCTCGGCGTCGACGTGGCCGTCCCGCAGGTGGCTTCGAGCGGACGAGCGCCGCTCTCCCAGGGGATGGTCGCCACAGCCAGGGACCACGCCGAGCGGGTCGCGGACGCACTCGGCCCGTACGTCGAGAACGGGCGCGATATCGTCGTCGTCGAGCCGAGCGACCACGCGATGGTTCAGCGCGAGTACGAGCGACTGCTGGACGCGGACAGCTACGAACGGCTGGCGGCCAACAGCTACGAGGTCCTCGAATACGTCTACGGTCTGCTGGAGAACGGTGGGTCGGTCGAGGAGTTACGAGACGGTGCAGGCGAGCGTGTCGCCTATCACAGTCACTGCCAGCAGCGAACACTGGGGCTGGAAGCACACACGGCCGCCGTCCTCGAACGTTGCGGGTTCGACGTGGCGACCTCCGACGTGGAGTGTTGCGGGATGGCCGGGAGTTTCGGCTACAAGTCCGACTACTACGAGGTGAGCGTCGCCGTCGGGGACGAACTCGCCGAACAGTTCACCGCGCCCGACACCGAAGACCGGACCGTCGTCGCCAGCGGGACCTCCTGTCTGGAGCAACTCGATCACCTCCTCGACCGGCCGGCGACCCACCCCGTCGAACTGCTCGCGCCCCGATAAGACGAGAAACTCGGGGAGCGCACGGGACTGCCCCGACATCGCCCGACGCACACCGATGATCAGCGCCTGTGGTCCACTGCTCTCGCCCCCACGAGTTGTACGCGCGTCACTCGCGACCGAGAGGTGCCCCGAGCGATGCGTGTCTGGCCGGCGGCCAGTAGCAGTTCGAACGACATTTCGGTGATGCCGGAAAGAGGGTCGCACTCCGCTTCCAGTACTACTACTGTAATTCCAGCCAGTGTGCTAATTGCTAACACACAGTGTCGGCGCCGAACCACCGACGAGTGTTCTCGTTAGAGGAGTTGTTTCCGCCATCGCCGGAAATCCTGTTCGAGCCGATACCCCCCCGTCGAGGGCGGTGATTCCCGCTCCAGACACCCAGACTGAGGGAGTTTGGGTTCCGATAGCCCGGGACAGGTCGCCGAAAGTGAGTCCCCGGAAGAACAGTCACGTGGGTGATGGGGATCGCCTTCGTTCGCGCCCGATGGGTGAGATACACTTATGGCGGGCGAGTGTGCGTACTGGGAGTAATGGCTGGAGACCGCGTTACGCCGACAGCGCTCCGCGTCGGCCACCGAACGGAACCGACCGACGTATCGCTCGACTCCCCGCCCCGGTTCTCGTGGGCGGTCAACGAGAGTGACTGGGACGCCGGTCAGGCCGCCTACCGACTCCGAGTGGCGCCCTCGTCGGGAGGGCTCGACGCCGAACCACTGTGGGACAGCGGGCGAGTCGAATCCGACCGCTCGACCTCGGTTCCGTACGACGGCCCCGCGCTCTCTGCCGACGCGACCTACTACTGGACGGTGACCGTCTGGAACGACACGGGAGAGCGCTCCGCGAGTGCGAAGCCGGCGACGTTCACGACCGCGCCCGGCGACTGGGACGGCGACTGGATCACCGCCCAGCCCGACGGCGGCGACTCGAACGGCTACCGGAGCCGCTGGCGCGATCCCAACGACGACCCGACCGAGTGGGTAGCGGTCGACCTCGGCGAGGACCACGAGATCGGCGCGGTCGAACTCCACCCCGCGGAGCCGTTCACCGACACGACGACGCCCGACGGCTGGACGGTCACGGCCAACGACACCGAAGAGACGTACCTCGATTCGACCACTGCACAGGGTCCCGTCGCGTTCGGCTTCCCCGGCCGCTATCGGGTCGAGGTCGCCGACGACCCCGACTTCTCGGACGCCCGGACGGTCGTCGACGCCACCGACGCCGAACAGCCGGACCCGCGCCGCGACCCCGTGATGCACGACCTCGACGGAGAGACTGCGAGTCACGTCCGCGTGGTCGCGGAGTCGCTAGAGGAGGTCGACCCCGACGACGACGGCCTCCGAGAATCGTTCGACTCGTGGGCCGTGTTCGCGCTCGCTGCACTCGCCGTCCGTGACGACGACGGGGACGACATCGCCCGGGAGCGGCCAGTAACAGCCTCGTCGAGCGTCGAGACCGAGACCTGGGCACCCGACCGGCTCACCGACGGCACGTACGAATCGACGATGACCGGGACGTCGCCGCTGTTCCGGACCGAGTTCGAACTCGACGGGCCGGTGGCCCGGGCGCGGGCGCGGTTCGTCGGCCTGGGTTACGGTGAACTCTACCTGAACGGCGAGCGGGCCTCCGAGGACACGCTCAATCCGGGCTGGACGCAGTACGACGAGCGCGTGCTCTACTCGACGTACGAGGTCGGTGACCGGCTCACCGAGGGCAGCAACGCGGTCGGGATCTGGCTCGGTCGCGGCTGGTTCGCCCGGTCGGCCCGCCAGTGGCAGGGGTTCGGGTCCCCGCGAGCGCGCCTCGACCTCACCGTCGAGTACGAGGACGGGACGACGACCACCGTCTCGACCGGGCCCGACTGGCACACTGCGCCGAGTCCGGTCGTCGCAAACGACATCTACCTCGGCGAGACCTACGACGCCCGCCTGGAGCAACAGGGGTGGGCCGAATCGGACTTCGACGATGCCGACTGGGAGGGAGCGGCCCTCGCCACGGCCCCCGACGGGGAACTCGCCCCCCAGCGTACCGACCCGATCCGCGTGACGGAGACGCTCGACCCGGTCGAGATACACGACCACGAGGACGGCCCCATCGTCGACTTCGGACAGAACCACACCGGCTGGCTCTCGCTCGACGTCTCCGGGGGCGACCTCGGTGACCCCGACGACCTCGGCGACTCCAGGGAGCCCGGCGACGAGATCGTGCTTCGCCACGCCGAGGCACTCGACGAGGAGGGCGGCCTCCGCACCGTCGACCTGCGGTCGGCGAAAGCGACTGATACCTACGTCATCGGCGAGAGCGAAGACGAAGCCGAGGAGACCTACGAACCCCGCTTCACCTACCACGGCTACCGCTACGCGCAGATTTCCGGCTATCCGGGCGAACTGACAGCCGACGACGTCCGCTCTCGCGTGGTCCACACCGACCTGTCCTCGTCGGGCGAGTTCGCCTGTTCGAACGAGGACCTCACGGGGGTACAGGCAAACGCCCGGTGGGGACTGCGGAGCAACGCCCACAGCGTGCCGACGGACTGCCCCCAGCGCGACGAGCGCATGGGCTTTACCGGCGACGGCCACATCGCCGCGCGGGCGCTCCAGTACAACTTCGACGCCGCTCGCTTCCACGGGAAGTGGCTGCGCGACCACTGTGACACCCAGTCCCGCCACGGCTACGTCCCCTCGAAGTGTCCCCACGGACAACTCCCCGCGGTGGCCGACCCCTCCTGGACCGTCTCCTTGCTCGCGGTCCCGTGGCATCGCTACCGCTTCTACGGGGACGATGGGGTGCTCCGGGACCACTACGAGTCGCTGCGGCGCTACGTCGAGTTCTGGGAGTCCGAGGCGGTCGAGGACCTCCTCCCCGACGAACACGCCGGCTTCGGCGACTGGGTCGCCCTGGAGAACCTGAACGGTCGCCGCGGGAAGCCGACGGACTTCTTCACGAACGCCTACTACTACCGGAGTGTCGACCTCCTGGCGCGGGTCGCCGACGCGCTCGATATCGAGGCCCACGCCGACCACTACGCCGACCGGGCCGAGGCCATCGCCGACGCGTTCAACGAGCGCTATTTCGACACCACTGCCGCCGCCTACGAGGGGCGCACACAGGCCACCTACGCGCTCCCGGTCTTCTTCGGGATCACCCCCGACGAGCACGCCGAGGCCGTCGTCGCGAACCTCGTCGAGAAGGTCCGGTACACCGACGACTCCAAACTCAAGACGGGCTTTCTGGGGACGCGGCCCCTCCTGGGCGTCCTCAGCGAGTACGGCTACGCCGACCTGGCCTACGAGGTCGCGAGTGACCCCGGGTTCCCGGGCTGGGTGTACATGCGCCGCCAGGGCGCGACCACGGTCTGGGAGCGCTGGGACAGCGACAGCGACGAGCACATCGGCGGCCGGATGAACTCGCTGAACCACTCGCCGTTTGCCTGCATCTCGGAGTGGTTCTACGAGCACCTCGCCGGTATCGACGTCGAGTTCGGCGCCGACGCCTACGACGTCACGGTCTCCCCCTCGTTCGTCGACGGCCTCTCGTGGGCCGAGGGGTCGGTCGAGACGCCACTTGGCACGGTCGAGTCCCACTGGGAGGAAACGGAAACCGGCCACGAACTCGCCGTCGAAGTGCCCTGGAACGCCGACGCTCACGTATCAGTTCCGCTGGCGGACGCCACGTCAGCGGTGAGCGTCGACGGTACCGTCGTCTGGGCAGACGACGAGTCCATCGAAACTGGGAGTGCCGTCGAATCCGCTGGGGACGTCGAGACGGTCGAACAGAACGGCGACGCGGTCGACGTCACAGTCGGGTCGGGCTCCTACCGGTTCACCGTCGAGTGAGAAGGGTGAGAGGAGCGAGACGGGGGATTCCCCGTCAGAGCCAGCGCGTCGTTACTCGTCTTTGGCGACGACAGGATTCGTGAGCGTGCCGATGCCCTCGATCTCCACGTCGACGGTGTCGCCGGGTTCGAGCAGCTGGGGCGGGTCGCTGAAGATGCCGACGCCACCGGGCGTCCCGGTCGAGATGACGTCGCCCGGACGCAGCGTCGTGAAGCCGCTGATGTACTCGACGACCTCCTCGACGCCGAAGATGAACTCCTCGGTGTTGGAGTCCTGTCGCGTCTCGCCGTTGACCCGGCAGGCGACGTCCAGATTCCCGGGGTCGATCTCCGAGTCGGGGACCAGGGTCGGGCCCATCGGCGCGAACGTGTCGTAGCTCTTGCCGCGGAAGAACTGCCCGTCGTCGAACTGGGCGTCGCGACCGCTGACGTCGTTAATGACCGTATACCCCGCGACGTAGTCCCGCGCATCGGCGGCGTCGACCTCTTTCGCGGTGCGTCCGATGACGATCCCGAGTTCGACCTCGTAGTCGACCTCGTCGAGTTCCGGCGGGTGGACGATGGGGTCGCCGGGGTTCGTGACCGACGAGTCGGCCTTCGAGAACAGTAGCGGCTTTTCGGGCACTTCCTCGTCCTGTTCCTCGGCGTGGTCGTGGTAGTTCAGTCCCACACAGACGATCTTCCCCGGCCGGGGAACCGGCGCGAGCAGGTCCACGTCCGAGGCCGGGATCGCCGAGTCTGCGGCGGCCTCGACGGCGTCCTCGGCGACCCGGAGGAACCCCGGGTCCGTCAGCTGCTGGTAGGAGACCTCCTCTCGGAGGCCGGCGAGCGGGACGATCTCGTCGTCGCGTCGGACGCCCCACGTCGGCGCGTCCCCGGTCGTGTATCGTACGAATTGCATCACCCGCCGCTTCCGCGGCAGGGTCCCTAACTGTTGCGTTCCCGACCGAACAGATGGTATCGAGCCGGAAAGAGTAGATTGTGAATACCGTTCGATATCTTTTGATCCGAACGACCGCAGGGGATCCCGAACATCAAAAAGTATTAATCACCACATCAAGTTATTGGGTAACAGTCGACCGCCGATAGCGCTTCAAGCCATCATGAAAGCAATCATTCAGACCGGCGCCCATTCCGTCGAAACGCAGGAACTGGAGCGTCCCGCAGTGGGTCCCGACGAAGTGCTCGTGAAAGTTCACTCGGCCGGAGTGTGTGGCAGCGACGCCCACGCGTACGAGTACGATAGCGGGTACGAGTGGATTCAGATCCCGCGAATCATGGGCCACGAGTACGCCGGTGAAGTCGTCGAGACAGGCACCGACGTCGAGGGGTTCGCCCCGGGGGACAAGATAATCGAAGAGCCGATCCACGACTGTGGGAACTGCTTCCAGTGCAAGAACGACCAGTCGAACGTCTGCCAGAACTTCTCGATCACGGGGATGCACCGCGACGGCGCCTACGCGGAGTACGTCGCCGTCGAGCCGAAGTTCCTCCACGCCGTCCCCGACGACGTACCGCTCCGACACGCCGCGATAACCGAGCCGACGAGTATCGCCACCCGTGCCGTCCTCGACCAGTCCGTCACGAAACCGGGGGACAACGTCCTCGTCGAGGGTCCCGGCCCCATCGGCGCGCTCGTCGCGACTGTCGCCGACTCGCTGGGTGCGAACGTCGTCATCTCCGGACTCGGCCAGGACGCCGACTACCGGCTCCCGCTGTTGAACGACCTCGGTATCGAGACGATCAACGTCCAGGTCGACGACCTCGACGACCGGACCGAGACCGTGACCGACGGTCGCGGGTTCGACGTCGTCTTCGACTCGACGGGCCACCACTCCGGTATCGGAACCGCCGTCGAACACACGCGCAAGGGCGGACAGGTCGTCGTCGTCGGCATCCCCAACGAGACCAGTGAACTCACGCTCACGTCGATGGTCCGTGGCGAGATCGACGTCAGCACCTCGTATGGCTCGACCTGGACGAATTTCGAGCAGGCGCTCCGACTCATGGAACGCGACGAGATCCCCGTCGACGAGATAATCGATACCTCCTACGGCACCGAGGACCCCGCGGCCGCCTTCGAAGCGTTCCTCGACGGCGAAACCTGCAAACCAGTCTTCCAGTTTTCCGCGTGAGTCGTCGTTCAGTTCCGAAGCCCCGCTCGCCCCGGACGGGCGTGTAGCCCACTTTGAGACGAACTGACGGAAAGATTTTAATCGTGCTGGCGGGACGGTAGTCACACTGCCATGGAGATAACAGACGTCTCAGCGACGAAGATCGGTACCGAATCCTGGGGCGAGTTCGTCGAGTTCCCGCTCGTCACGGTGATGAGCAAGTACGATGAGTACAACAACGCCGCGGGTGACAACCCGCAGGCCCGCCGCAAGTGGATGGGACCGGTCGGCGACGTCGTCGTCGAGGTCGAAACGGATGCGGGAGTAACCGGGGTCGGGCACGGCAACTGGGCGACCGGCGCCATCGAGACCATCGTCGACGAGACGCTCTCGAAACTCGTCGTCGGCGAAGACCCCCAAGAGCGGGAGAAGCTCTGGGACATCATGTACCGTGCGACGATCCCCTTCGGCCGCAAGGGCGCTGCCGTCGAGGCGATCAGCGCCGTCGACCTCGCGCTCTGGGACATCGCCGGCAAAGAAGCCGACAAACCCGTCTACGAACTGCTCGGTGGACCGGTCGAAGACGAGATCGACTGCTACGCGAGTAACCTCCACCCGGTCGACCTGGAGACCGTAGAGCGGGAAGCCCAGGAGTACGCCGAAGCGGGCTTCGACGCGATGAAACTGCGCTTCCAGCACGGCCCCGAAGCGGGTCGCAAGGGGATGGAGAGAAACGAGGAGATCGTCAGGACAGTGAGAGAAGCGGTCGGTGACGAGATCGAGATCGCCGGCGACGCCTACATGGGCTGGACCGTCACATACGCCAAGCGGATGCTCGACAGGCTCGAGAAATACGAGATGGCGTGGGTCGAAGAGCCCGTCATCCCCGACGACATCGACGGCTACGCCGAGGTCAACGCCTCGACGAGCATCCCCATCTCCGGGGGCGAACACGAGTTCACCCGCTGGGGTCACGAGGAGCTCCTCGAACGCGAAGCCGTGGACATCCTCCAGCCCGACGTGCATCGCTGTGGCGGATTGACCGAACTCCTGAAGATCGACGCGCTGGCGAGTACTCACGACGTGCCCGTGATCCCCCACTCGGGGACGAACCCCCACCTGCACTTCATCGCCGCCTCGACGAACGCGCCGATGGCGGAGTACTTCCCCATCCCCGAGTGGTACCAGGAACAGCAAGAGGAGAAGGACTCGACGTACGCCGACGCCATCTACGCCGACCCGCCGGACGCCGAGGACGGCAGTATCGCCCTGCCAGAGGGCGTCGGCCTGAGCGCCGAACTGAATCGTGAGGCGGTCGAGCACTTCGCCGTGGAGTGACCATGTCCGAGATCAGCTTCGAATACAACGTCCCCGTCTTCGCGGGCGCTCCGGACGACGGCGAGAGCGAACCGGTCCACCGCGACACGCCATGTTACGAGGGGCTCGACTGGGAGCAGACGAAAGCGGGCGTTCTGAAAGCCGAAGAACTGGGATTCGACGCGGTCTGGGCACCGGACCATCTCATGCTCGGGCGCGACCGGGCCGAATACGAGTGCTGGACGCTGCTGTCGACGATCGCCGGCCTGACCGACGACGTCGACATCGGCTCGCTGGTCCTCTGTAACGACTACCGCAATCCCGCGCTCGTCGCGAAGATGGCAGCGACACTCGATGTCGTCTCGGAGGGGCGACTCGAACTCGGTCTCGGTGCGGGCTGGCACGACCCGGAGTACGACGCCTACGGCTGGGAGTACCGCGACGGCTTCGAGCGCCTGATGCGTCTCGACGAGGGGATTCGTCTGATGAAGCGGATGTGGGACGCCGGCGGCGACGGGGCGAGTTTCGACGGCGATCACTACCAGATCGAGGACGCCCCCTGCGCGCCGACACCGGTCCAGGACCCCCATCCGCCGATCCTCGTCGGCGGGCAGGGCGAGCAAGTCACACTGAAACTCGTCGCGAAACACGCAGACGTCTGGAACACCGACGTGTTCAACGGCGACGTGGACACTCTCGAACACAAGATCGACGTCATCGAGAACCACTGTGAGACGGTTGGGCGCGACCCCGAGGAGATCGAGTACTCCTGGGACGGTCACGTCATCTGCACCCGCGACCAGGAGAAACTCGACCGCCTGCTGGACCTCATGCTCCCGATCCAGTTCGAGGAGGAGTACCAGGACCAGCCGGACATCGAGACCGAAGCAGACGCCCGCGAGTACTTCGTGATGGGCACGCCCGAGGAGTGTGTCGAGGCCATCGAAGAACGCATCGACGTCGGCGTCACCAAGTTCCAGGGCTGGTTTATCGACTTCCCGGACCACGACGGCATGGAACTGTTCGCCGACGAAGTCATGCCCGCGTTCGACTGACAGACGACGAAGTCGATCCCGGTATTCGACTGTCCGATCGGAGGCCAGTTCCCTTCGGACCAGTTGTCGGACCGATGCCACCGAAACAATTAACCCTCGCTGGGGAGATTTCCCGTGTAGATGAGTACCAGTATCGACCTCGACCGGTACCGCGGGGACAATCGCTTCCGGAAGTTCGTCAACGACTACAAGCCGCTCGTGATCGTCGCATCGTTCCTCGTCGTCGTCTCCGTCATCGCAGTCGCCGTCGACTTCGCGGGCTTTCACGAGATCGCCGGCATGCTGATCTCCTGGAACGTCCTCGTGACGGGCGTGCTCTTCGTGTTCGCCGTCGTCCCGCTGTATGCCATTCGCTTCCTGCCGTCCTACCACAAGTTCTAGGCGCGGACCGGTCGTCGTCGGTCGCGGTGGGCGCGTCTCTGTCGTGGATGTGGTTGGCTCGTTTCTGTCGTCGGTAGCGTTTCTCCGTTCAGGAAGTCCTCGGGCTGTCGCGATGGCGTTCGCTCGGGAACATTGCAGTAGCGTTCGTTCCGGAACACTCGGTTTTATAGACGCGTGTGCCGAGGGTGAGATATGCACGATTTGAGCGGCGGAGAGCACCAGCGAGGAGAGTCGGTCGTGATCGGTTTCGTCGGCGGCGGGAGCCGGGACTGGGCGAAGAAACTGATGGACCTGCTGGCGCTGACGACGGAGTTCAGCGGCACCGTCCGCCTCTACGACCTCGATTACGAGAGCGCGAAGACCAACGCCGAACTCGGACAGACGATCCAGGCACAGGACGAGGCGGTCGGCGACTGGACCTACGAGGCCGTCGAGACGCTCGACGCCGCGCTGGACGGTGCGGACTTCGTCGTCTGCTCGACCCAGGACCCGCCCGCCGAGACGTTCGCGAAGGACCTCGACATCCCCCAGGAGTACGGCATCTACCAGACGGTCGGCGACACCGTCGGCCCCGGCGGGACCTTCCGCGCCCTGCGAGCCATCCCGCAGTACCGCGAAGTCGCCGCGGCCGTCCGCGAGCACTGTCCCGACGCCTGGGTGTTCAACTTCACCAACCCGATGACGGTCTGTACGCGCACTCTCTACGAGGAGTACCCCGAGATCAACGCCATCGGCATCTGCCACGAGGTCTATCACGTCCAGGAGTGGCTCGCCGAACTCGCCGAGGAACACCTCGACGTCGAGGACGCCGACTACGACGACGTCGACGTGACGGTCAAGGGCGTCAACCACTTCACCTGGATCGACGAGGCGACGCTGTACGGCCACGACCTGTTCGACGCCATCGACGCGGAACTCGCCTCACGGGATATCCCGTCCTACGAACCCGGCGACCAGGAGATCGAAGACCAGAGCGTCTACGCCACCAACCACGAGGTCACGCTCGACCTCTACCGGCGCTACGGCATCCTACCCGCCGCCGGTGACCGCCACCTCGTCGAGTTCGTCCCGTGGTATCTCGACCCCGTCGAGGACCCCGAGGACATCCACCGGTGGGGGATCAAACTCACCCCGAGCGACCACCGCGTCGAGAGCTGGCCGGAGGCCATGGCCGAGCGCGAGGCCATCCTGGAAGGCGAACAGGAGGCCGAGATCACCGACCCCGGCGAGGAGATGGTCGACCTGATGAAGGCGCTGCTGGGCCACGGCGCGGTCAAGACGAACGTCAACGTCCCCAACCAGGGCCAGGTCGGCAACCTGCCCGCGGGCGCCGTCGTCGAGACGAACGCACTCCTGACGCGGGACGCCGTGACGCCGCTGGCTTCCGGCGAGCTACCGGACCCGGTCGCCACGCTCGTCGAGCGCCACGCCACCAACCAGGAGACTTTGATCGAGGCCGGCTTCGCCGGCGACCTCGATCTCGCCTTCCAGGCGTTCCGGAACGAACCGCTCGTCACCATCGACCCCGTCGAGATCGAGTCGCTGTTCGCCGACCTCGTCGACGCAGAACGGTCGTATCTCGACGCCTACGATATCGAGGGCGCGGACGTCCTGAACTAGAGAGGTCCGCCCCGCTCGCCCGTCGTTCCGTACCTTTATTTTCGACTGCCGAGACGACGTGAGTGTATGAGCTTCATCGGAGACGACTACCTCCTCGAAACCGAGGCGGCGCGGCGGTTGTACGACGCGGTCGAGGACTTGCCGATAGTCGACCCCCACAGCCACGTCGACGTGGACGAACTGGCCGAGAACGAGCCCTACACCGACATCTGGCAGGTCGAGGGCGCAACCGACCACTACGTCTGGTCGATGATGCGCAAACGCGGCGTCGACGAGGAACTGATCACCGGCGACGCCTCGAATCGCGAGAAGTGGACGGCGATGGCAGAGATATTCCCCGAGATCGCCGGCAACCCCACCTACGAGTGGGTCCACCTCGATCTCAAGCGCCGTTTCGGCATCGACACGCCCATCTCCGCCGAGACGGCCGACGAGATCTGGGAGGAGACGAAGGCCCAGTTGCAAGAGCCCGACATGCGCCCGCAGGCACTGCTGGGGGAGATGAACGTCGAGGTCGTCTCCAGTACGGACGATCCGACTTCGGCGCTCGAACGACACGAGCAACTCGCCGAGGACCTGGACGACGTGACGGTCCGCCCGACGTGGCGCCCGGACACGGCGATGGGTATCGACGCCGACGGCTGGTCGGAGTACGTCGACGAACTCGGCGACGCGACGGACACCGACGTGAGCGACCTGACGGGATTCAGGGCTGCGCTCGAAGCCAGCCACGCCTACTTCGACGAACGGGGCTGTGGCGCGAGCGACCACGGCGTCTTCGAGCCCGTGACGGGGTCGGTCAGCGACGAGCGCGCCAGCGACGTCTACGACCGCGCCCGCGCCGGCGAGGAACTCTCGGCGGAGGACGTCGAGGACTTCACCGCCTGGCTGTTCGACGTCGTCGGCGAACTCAACAGCGAGACGGGCTGGGTCACGCAGTTCCACGTCGGCGCAGTGCGGGACTATCGTGATTCCCTGTACGAGGACCTCGGCCCGGACTCGGGCGGCGACATCTCCACGGGAGAGGTCGAGATCGCCGAGAATATCCGCCACTTCGTGAACCGCTTCGACGAGGAGATGGAGATCGTCCTCTACTGCGTCGACCCGGCCCACTACCCGACGCTCGTGACCATCTCGCGGGCGTTCCCGAACGTCTCCGTCGGGGCGGCCTGGTGGTTCAACGACAGCCCCTACGGCATGCAGGACCAGTTGGAGTACGTCGGGACCGTCGACGTGCTCTCGAACTACGCCGGGATGGTCAGTGACTCCCGGAAGCTCATCTCCTTCGACTCCCGCTTCGAGATGTTCCGGCGCTCGCTCGCCAACACCGTCGGCCGGATGGTCGAACGCGGCCAGATACCCGAGGACGTCGCCGAAGACCTCGTCCAGCGCGTCGCTTACGACCGTCCGAAAGCGCTCTGGATCGAGTAGCGAACGCGAGAGCAAGAGCGGATTTTCATGAAATCGAACGTGTGACGGTGAGACTCGGATTCGACGACAGCACCGTACTCGTCGGTGTGCGTTGAAAGCCCTCGGGCCGCTCGCCAACTGTAAGCGGAAACTCGACCGCAACCGCGCTCATCAGTGAGAGTTGAAAGCCCTCGGACCGCTCGCGGTCGCTCAGCGACATATCCGCGCTCTCGGCACCGCCCGCGCGGATAGAGGTCACTGAGACGACTCGGTTCACTTCGCTCACCGCGACCGGCCCTCGCCCTTTCAGTCCGCCAGGGAGACATTTGTGGCACAGGCAGTCTCGACGTGGTACACTCGGTAGCCGATTCCACAGATATCGTCCTGGCGGACTGGAAGGGCGAGACGTGCTCGCGGGCCGAAGGCTGTAGTCGCCTGAGCAGGCTCTATTCTCGCGAGTGCGGCGCAGTGCGGGTGTTCGAGCGAGAATATCCTGCTCAGCGACCGCGAAAGCGAGGCCGACCGGAGGGAGGCCTCGATGCGAACGGGGAGCAACGCGACCCGTGAGCGAGCGCGTCGAGGGCTTCCATCCCACGATCACGACTGCAGTGCGGAGCGGTCCAACTCTACTCACTATCGACTGTACATCGACGAGCGCTGTCGAGTTCGCAGATAGCCAAACGACGTGCCGCGAAAACCCACCTACAGGGACGGACCGGCCCTGGAGATAGCGAAGGACGTCAGACCGTGGTCTTCCGCCGCACTCGCGTCGCCAGCCAGAACGCCACGAGTAACGCCGAGAAGCGAATCGTCGGGATTCGTCGCGTCGACGTCGATGTCGGCGGGCATCGCCGCGGCAGTCTCAGCATTCCCAGTCACCTTCACGACGGGCACGACAGGGTGTCCCGTCGGCACACCGTCGGCCGTGGCGTGGACGACGACCTGCGCGCCGGCGGCCGCGAGCGCGGTCGCACTCTCCTCGAACCCGCCGCGGGAGTCGACGACCGCCACGCCCGATTCGTGTGTCGCCTGCTCGCCGTACTGGAGAACGTCCGCGACCGGTGCGCCGTCCCAGAGCGCCGCGACCGCGCCGGCCGACTGGTCGGCCGCCGCCCGCCGGAGCCCGGTCGGCGTGACAGTCTCCCGATGCTCGGTGAGCACGTCACGGAGGTCCGCTGCCGTCTTTTCACCGGTCGTCAACTCCTCCACCGCGTCGGCGTGGGGGACGAGCGCCTCGGCCCCGGCGAACACGACGCGTCCACCGGCGTCGAGAACCCGGCGAGCGAGTCGCCCGACCTCGGGAGCCACATACTCAACCGTCGAGTCAGAGAGGTCGCCGACGGCGACACCGAGCGTGAGTTCGCTCGGGTCGACCCGCTGGCGGTCTCCCTGCCGAGCGTCTGCCACGAGGTCGGTCGCCGCCTCGCATCCCTCGGCGATGGCCTCGTCCGTACCGCCGGCAGTCTGGATCGCCGTCTGTCGAACCGGCACGTCGAGTTCGGCGGCGAGCGACTCGCTGCTGATCGTCTCACAGCCCAGGCCGACGAGGACGACCCCCGCGACGTTCGGGTTCTCACAGACGTTGACCAGCGTCCGGCGCGTCTGTGCCTCGTCGGCACCGATCTGCCCACAGCCGTGGTCGTGGGGGGTGCAGGTCGCTTCCGGCACCCGCTCGGCGACCGTCTCGGCGACCACGCCCGAACAGATCACCGACGGTACCACGAGGACGTGGTTGCGAACGCCCGCCGGTCGCCCGTCGCGGACGAACCCCTGGACTGCGAGCGAGTCGGCGTCGGTCTCCAGTTCGGGCATCACGCGTCACCTCGCTCGGCGTCGCCCGTCTCGTCCGCCTCGCCGCCACCGTCTCCCGGCTGGCCCCGCGTGCTCACGACGTTGTGGGTGTGGACCCACTCGCCGGCGGCGATCGGTTCCGTCGCGGTGCCGATGACTTCGCCGTACTTCCGGACCGTGTCGCCGGGCTCGAAGGAGACGAGCGCGAACTTGTGGCCGAACTCGACCGGTTCGGTGAGCGTGACCGTCTCGCCGTCGACATCGAACTCACGACCCGCGGTCAGGTCTTCGAGCGCCGTGACGACGTTGTCCGCGGCGGCCATGCGGATGGCCGCGTCGTCGATAGTCTCTCCTTTCATGTCGGATCACCCATCAGAATCACGTCGGATCACCCAGCGTCGCGACCTCGTTGGCCGGGAGGTCGTTGATCGCGAACTCCGCCATGCCGTGGCGTTCCGCCGCGGTGAGCGTCCCGCCCGCGACGTCGTGGATGCGGTCGTAGAGCGTCCCGCCGACCGTCCGGACGGACTCGCCCTCCAGCACGCGCGAGGCGTCGACGTCCATGTTCTCGTGCATGCGCTGGAACGTCTTCGGGTTGCCGGTCACCTTGATCACCGGCGCGATCGGGTTGCCTGTCGTCGACCCGCGTCCGGTGGTGAACACGACGATCTGTGCGCCGCCAGCGACCTTGCCGGAGACGCTCTCGACGTCGTAGCCCGGCGAGTCCATGACGACGAACCCGCCGCCGACCGGGAGCCGGTTCCCGTAGGTGATGACGTCACGCAGCGGCGTCGTCCCACCCTTGGCGATGGCGCCGAGGCTCTTCTCTTCGAGCGTCGTCAGGCCGCCCTCCTGGTTGCCGGGCGACGGTTGCGCCCCGCGGAAGTCGACGCCCATCAGGTCGGCCATCCGCTCGCGGCGTTCGACGCGCGAGAGGAGTCTCTCGCGGACCTCGTCGTCGACACACCGGTCTGCCATGATGTGTTCGGCACCGATGAACTCCGGCGTCTCGCTGATCAGTCCAGTGCCGCCCGCTTCGACGATCCGGTCACAGGCCTCGCCGACGACGGGATTGGCCGCGATACCGCTCGTGGCGTCGCTCCCGCCACACTCCATCGCGACTATCAGTTCGCTCGTATCGGCCGTCTCGCGGCGTGCCTCGCGGGCGTCCTCGCGGAGGCCCTCGGCCAGGTCGACACCCGCATCGACGGCGGCTTCGGTCCCGCCGACCTCGCGGATCGCCAGCGTCTCGACCGGCTTGCCTGTCTCCGCAACCCCGTCGGCGAGGGCCTCGGCCGCGATGTCCTCCGTGCCGAGGGCGACGTACAGCGCACCCGCGACGTTCGGATTGGCACCGACGCCTTCGAGGACGGTTTCGATCTGGGTGCGCGCGGCGTCGCTCGGGCTGAGCGGCATCTGGTGGGGCAGCGCCCGGACGTCCGTCCCTGCCGCCGAAGCGACGGCTTTCGCGACGGCGCTGGCGGTCACCGACACCGGGACGACGGCGACGTAGTTCCGGACGCCGACGCGACCGTCCGCTCGCCGGTACCCCCGGAACTCGCGTGGGCCTGCTGCCGAGTCACTCATGACGGGACACCTCGCTTACTCCCCGCGGTCGGCCCAGTAGCGCCAGGCGTCGGCCGTCCAGCCGCCGTCTGCGGTGAGGACTTCACCGGTCACGTAGTTGTTCTGGGCGGTCAGGAAGAGCGCGCACTCTGCCATCTCTTCGAGGCTCCCGTAGCGGGCCATCGGCGTGCGCTTGCGGACGTCGTCGTCGGTGTAACCCGCCGACCCCTGGGTCTGGTCCGTGATGTCCGTGTAGATGAACCCGGGTGCGAGGGCGTTGACCGTCACGTCGTCTTCGGCCCACTCGACGGCGAGCGTCTGTGTGAGGTTGTTGACGGCGCCCTTGGCCGCACAGTAGGGTGCGCGCATCTTGAAGCCCATATCGCCCATCATCGAGGAGATGTTCAGGATGGAGCCGCCCTCCTCCTGTTCGATCATCTGCTTTGCGGCGACCTGTGCGCCGAAGAAGACGCCGTTGAGGTCGACGTCGATGACCCGGCGCCACTCGTCGGGGTCGAACTCCGCTGCCGGCTGGATGTCCGTGATACCGGCGTTGTTGACCATGATATCGAGCTGGCCGAACTCCTCGACCGTCGCGTCGACGAGCGCTTCGACGTCCTCGTAGTCGGAGACGTCCGCGGCGACACCGACGACCTCGCCACCCTCCGTTTCCTCGGCGATCTCGTCGGCCGCCTCCTCCGCACGCTCGGACGAGCGGGAGTTGACGACGACGTTCGCGCCCTCGTCCGCGAACCGCGTCGCGATCGCCTTCCCGATACCCTTCGATGCGCCGGTCACGATTGCCGTCTGGTCCGATAGTCCGGTCATGTGTTGGAACCTGTATAGCGGATCGGCGGACAGCCTTTTGAATGTTTCTTGTGGGGCCCGATATCGGGGACGACAGACCGTTCGGCCCTGGAAAACGCGCGTCGGCTGACCCGCTATTCGGGGGTCGAGAGAGTCGACTTAGCCGACGACAGTCCGGAACCTGGTGACCGCCGTCAGGACGGGGTATGTCCACTCGGCCTCCCGGTAGAGATACGCACAGAGTTCGTGACCGTCGGTCCGGGAGGTCGGGTCGCGTCGCTGGATCAGCGCCTGGCGGGACTGTGCCAGGTCGTCGAGTTCGGTTTCGAACGCTCCCCGAAGGCGGGTCGGATCGCCCGGACCGCCAGCGTCGTCGACGAGGTCCGAAAGCGTCTCGCGAGCGGCTTCGAGCGAGGTCTCTTCGGCATCGAGGAGGTCACAGTAGCGTTCCCGCCCCTCGATAGCGCTGTCGACCGCGCGGGACAGCGCCGTCTTGTAGAACTCGGTGAAGGGCGCGGCCGACTCCGGACGAAAGCCCGTCGCGACGTCCGCCGAGAGTTCCGCCGCCGCGTGTGCGACGAGCGGTTCGCCGTAGCACTCCTCGTAGTGGTCGACGCCCATGACCGTCTCGCGAAACGCACTTCTGAGCCGTTCGACCGGCTGCGAAGACGTCTCGACGACCGTCTGTGGCTGCCCGGGCCCGCCCCGAGCCGTCGAAATCGTCTCGATACTCGCCAGTCGGTCCGCGAACTGTTCGAACGCCCGCCGTTCGGCCTCGACCTCGGCGTACTCGGCCTCGACGACCCCTTCGGCCGTCGAGAGCGGCCCCAGCACGTGGTCACGCAACGACCGGAACACGGGGTCGTCTGCCTGGTTCGAGGTTTCCATTACCCGTGTGATTCGATCGCATGGGTCAAAGGTTTTCTGGCGGTCGGTCCGGTTCCCAAGTCTCGAATCGGTCACGGCTATGGAGCGGAGTCGACCGTCACGTCGCTGAACAGTCGCCGATCGCCGGTGTCGAGGAACCGCTTCTCGCCCGTGATCTCGAAGTCAGCGCACGCCCGAACGTCCTCGGCCGAGTGACCGACGCGGAGTTCGTACTCGCCGGGGTGGACCGCGGGACGCTCGCGCTCGTCGAGGAAGGCGAGCTGGGTCGCGCCGAGTTCGAGCGTGACGCGAGCGCGCTCACCCGGTTCCAGGAAGACGCGTTCGAAGCCCCGCAACTGCTGGACGGGTCGTGCCAGCGGCGGGTGCCTGTCGTGACTGTAGAACTGTACGACCTCGTGGCCGGCGCGGTCGCCGACGTTCTCGACGGTGACGCTCGCGCGGACCGTTCCGTCCGTCTCGACCGCGTCGGCGGACAGTTCGAGGTCGCTGTAGGCGAAGTCGGTGTAGCTTTCGCCGTGGCCGAACGGGAAGAGCGCGTCGCCCGGCGTGTAGACGTAGTCGTTGCGGACGTCGTTGGGGTGGCGGCTGTAGTGGACCGGGAGCTGGCCCGCGTTGCGCGGGAGCGAGACGGGCAACCGGCCGCTCGGGTTGTGGTCGCCAAAGAGCACGTCCGCGACGCCGTTGCCACCCTCCTCGCCGGGGAGCCACGCGTGGACGAGCGCCGAGGCCGACTCGGCGACGCCTTCGAGGGCGTGGGCCTTCCCGCTCAGGACGACGACGACCACCGGCGTTCCGGTGTCGGCGACGGCGTCGATCAGGTCTTCCTGAACGCCGGGGAGTCCCAGATCGGTGACGTCCCGGCCCTCGCCGCTCGTCGAGACGTCGGGTCGCTGTGTGGCGGCCTCGTCGGTGTCGCTGTGGTCGATCGTCGAGTTCCCGCCGACGAACGCGACCGCGACGTCTGCGTCGGCTGCTGCCGCGACGGCCTCGTCTATCTCGTCGGTCTCCGGACCCGTGAGCGTACAGCCCGGCGCGTGCGTAACCGCGTCCGCGCCGAGTCGGGCCTCGATCCCGGCGAGCGGCGAGACGATGTCGATGCCGGCTGCCTCGTCTTCGAGTTCCGGGAAGTGCGCGAGGTAGGCGTAGTCGCCGAGCAACCCCTCCGTCGCGTCGGCCTTCGGACCGACGACGGCGACGGAACCGGCGTCCTCCGAACCGTTCCGGTCAGCAGCGTCGCCGGAACGTCCCTCGTCGTCGAGCGGGAGCAGGTCGTTCTCGTCGGCAAGCAGCGTGACCGACTCGCGGGCGGCACGGCGGGCGAGTGCCCGCTGGTCGTCCGTCTCGAACGCCTCGTCGGCGGCGGAGGGATCGACCGGGTCGGCCTCGAAGAGCCCCTTGCGGACCTTCGTCCGGAGCACCCGGCGGACGGCGGTGTCGAGGCCATCCTCGTCGAGATCGCCGTCTGCGACGGCGTCGGCGAGTTCGCGGTAGGCGCCGATGTTCGCGAGTTCGACATCGATCCCCGCCTCCAGTGCCATGACCGCGGCCTCTCGGTCGTCGGCGGCGACCTCGTGTTCGTCCCGGAGGTTACTGACGGCGCCGTAGTCCGAGACGACCAGCCCGTCGAACCCCCACTCCTCGCGGAGCAGTTCGGTCAACAGCCAGCGCGAACTCGTACAGGGGACGCCGTCGAGGTCGTGATAGGCGTTCATCACCGCCTCGACGTCGGCCTCACGGACGACGGCCTCGAACGGAAAGAGGTGTTCGCGCAACTCGCGCGACCCGAGCGAGACCGTCCCGCGGTTTTTCCCGCCTCTGGAAGCGCCGTGGCCGACGAAGTGTTTGACCGTCGCGGCCACGCCGTCGGTGGGGTCCTCGCCCTGGAGTCCCGAGACGTAGCCACAGACCATCCGGGCGACGAGGTACTGGTCCTCGCCGAAGGTCTCCTCGGTCCGCCCCCAGCGCGGGTCCCGCGCGAGGTCGGCGACCGGCGAGAGCGCGTGGGAGACGCCGATGGCCTGGAGCTGACGGCGGATCTCGGTCGTCACGTCCTCGACGAGGGCAGGGTCCCAGGTACTCGCGAGCCCGATCGACTGGGGAAACGTCGTCCCGCCAGGGCCCATGTAGCCGCTGAGACACTCCTCGTGGGCGATCGCCGGGATCCCGAGTCGCGTCTCCGCGAGGACGTCCTGGGCCTCGTTGACGGTCGCCGCCCCCTCGGTCGGCATGAAATCGCCCTCGCCACAGAGGCGCGTGAACTCGCCGATCCCGTGGGCGAGTCGCTCCGCGGCGTACCCGCGGTCGAACGTGCCGTCGTCGAACAGTTGTGAGGGCGCGAGCCCGCCGAGCTGTGCCACCTTCTCCGCGACGGTCAACCGCTCTACGAGGTCGTCCACCCGCGCTTCCGTGGACAAAGACGGGTCTTCGTACGGTCGACTGTCTGGATCCGTCATACCGTATCGCCCGACGCACTGGATCAAAAGTGATCTGGTTCACGGGCCAGCGGGCCCGGTCGGCGGAGACGCGTGCGCGTCACAGCACGGGGAGAAGCGACGCGGAGAACCACCGAAGCGACGCCCAGCGATGGCGATACGCTATCCGGTCATAGCGGAAAGTTTTTCCTCTCGGAGCTAGATGATAGGATATGGCACAAACGGCCCGGGTCAAAGCGGCAAAAGTCTCGTTCGAGGTCGTCGAGGCACTCCGCGAGCTGGATGGGGCAGGTGTCTCCGAGGTGGCGAGACACCTGGACAAGCCGACGAGCACCATCCACGACCACCTCCGGACGCTCGAAGAGGAGGAGTACCTGGTCAAAGAGGGCAACACCTTCCACGTGAGTACACGCTTCCTCCAGCTCGGTGAGCACGCCCGCGACAGGAAGAAAGCCTTCGAGATCGCACACCCCGAAGTCGAGGAGTTGGCCGAGCAGACCGGCGAACACGCCAACCTCATGATCGAAGAGCACGGCCTCGGTGTGTTCCTCTACAAGGCGGTCGGGTCCGACGCGGTCCAGCTCGATACCCACGCCGGCATGCGGGTCCCTCTCCAGACGACGGCACTGGGGAAGTCGATCATGGCCCACCGCCCCGCCGAGGAGGTCGACGCGATACTCGACCGACACGGGCTCCCACAGGTGACCGAGAGTACGATCACCGACCGCGACGAACTGTTCGAACAACTCGAGGAGATCCGCGAGCGCGGCTACGCCTACGACGACGCCGAGCGCGTCAAGGGGATGCGCTGTGTCGCGGCGCCGATCACGGACGAGGACGGCCGGGCGATCGCGGCCGTGAGCATCTCCGGCCCGAAGAGTCGGATGCGCGGCGACCGCTTCACCGAGGAAGTCCCCGAACTCGTCCTCAGAACCGCGAACGTCGTCGAAGTCAACCTCACCTACTCCTGAATCGACTCCCGCACCCCACTCTCTCCTCACCCGGGATTTCGCAGTACCGCCCGCGACTCGAACCAGCGACACCGACCACTGTCTCCCCACCGACGGTCCCGGCGAACCCGAACAGCTGTGGCGACGTGACCAGTCACCCAAATAACAGGTATCCAGCTGTATTTCCGCCATCACCGGAAAGCAGACAGAATTAGATTACAATACTACTACTGTAATGGGAGGCCGGTTGGCAATAGGTAACTGGCCACATGCCCCCCGAATCGACGAAGATAGCCGCAGTCACGAAGGAAATGTGGGGCCGAGAGAGAACGGTAATCCGGTAGTGCCGGAAAGGGAAGGGTTCCTTCGTCAGAGGGTACCGAACAGACCAGAGGGGCACAATCGAACCGTGTCGAGAGGAGAAAGTCGTCTCTGTCGAATCGGGGCGGGGAGAGACAGTGACCCGCGCCGCGAACCAGGACCTCCTGCCGGTTCGGCGACGGCCGTACCCGACGACTGCGAAGTGGACAGGCGGGTCAGACGGACACCCTGTTCAACAAATTTATATAGTTGCGATCGAACCACTACCCAATGCGACAGTCTGCCGAACAGGTCAAGGCGCGTCTCCGGGGCGTCTCTTTCGGCCTGCTGACACCGTTCGACACCGACGGTGACATCGACCACGACCACCTCACCGAGAACGCTCGCTCGCTGTACGAACAGGGTGCCAGGACGTTCCTGGCGACCGCCAACATCAGCGAGTATCACTCACTCACACACGACGAACGCGTCGCCCACGCCGAAACCAGTGTGTCGGCGCTCCCCGAGGATGCCTGCGTACTCGCTGGGGTCGGCGGTAGCACCGCCGAGGCACGCAAACTGGTTCGCGCGTACGAGAACTGCGGCGTCGACGCCATAATGGTCATGCCACCCGACCACACCTACATCCACGAACGCGGTCTGCTGGACTACTATCGCGACATCGGCGCCGCCACCCACCAGCCGCTCGTCCCCTACGTCCGCGGGTTCGACCCCTCGGTCGACTACCTGGACGCGCTCACTCACGTCGAGAGCGTCGCGGGCATCAAGTACGCCCTCGAAGACCCGGTGAAACTCGGGGCTGCCGTCGCCCGCGGTGCCGACGACGTCGTCTGGGTCGACGGCCTCGCCGAACCGTACGCGGTGTCGTTCTGGGCCGAGGGCGTCGAAGGCTTCTCTGCGGGTGTCAGCAACTTCCGCCCCGAGGTCGGCCTCGCGCTCTACGACGCGCTCCGCGCGGAAGACTGGGACCGCGCCCGCAAGCTCAGAGACCTCTGTCTCCCCTACCAGCGCCTGCGCGAGGCGACCGGCCCCGACAACACCCTCCCCGGTGCCATGAGCGTCCCCGTCGTCAAGAAGGGCCTCGAACTCGCCGGCCTCCACGGTGGCCACGTGCGAGAACCCATCCGCCCCCTCGGCGACGCCGAACGCGACCGTGCCGAAGAACTCTACGCACGACTCGACGACGGTATCGACCGACTCCTCGGGTGACGACACGACCTGTCCGCGGCGTCCGTGGATCTCCCGCGGACCCGCCAGGCACGTCCGTCCGCCGGTGTAGTCGTCGAGAAAGCTCACGATACCGACCGGCGCGTCGCTGAACGACTGGTCGTCGTTTTGGTCGGTCGTCGGGAACCCGTGGACATGACCACGACCGGTGAACTCGCGGCCTTCCTCGACGACATCGCGGACGACTCCCTCTCGCCGGCGGTCGTCGAGGAGTCGAAAAAGCGCCTGCTCGATTCGGTCGGTATCGCCGTCGCAGCGATGGGCGAACCGGCTGTCGAGGCAGTCCGGGCGACCGCCTGGCGACGATCGTCGGCTATCTGGTGAGCTTTTCGGCGGGGACGCTCTTCGGCGACGCGTTCCTCCACCTGCTCCCCGAGACCGCTGAGCGCTACGGCTTCGACGCGACGACCGGGCTGTTCGTCCTCGCGGGACTCCTCCTGGGCCTCGTCGTCGAGAAGTACGTGTTCTGGCACCACGAACACTACCCCCGGGCGAACGCCCCGGACCCGGTGTCGTACTCGATCCTGGTCGGGGACAGCGTCCACAACGCCATCGACGGGGTGATCATCGCCGCCAGTTACCTCGCCGCGATCCCGCTCGGGGTCGCGACGACAGCGGCGGTCGCCTTCCACGAGATCCCCCAGGAGATCGGCAACTTCGGTGTCCTCGTCCACGGCGGGTTCACGCGCAGGCGGGCGATCGCCTACAACTTCCGCACGGCGTTGACCGCCTTCGTGGGCGCCACGGCCGTCGTACTTGTCGGGGACATCGAGGGAGTCACGCGAGTCCTGGTCCCTCTCACCGCGGGGAACTTCGTCTACATCGCGGGGTCGGACCTGCTGCCCGAACTCGTCGAGGAGACGGACACGGCCGACTCGACACGCCAGTTCGCGACGTTTCTCGCCGGGATCGGACTGCTGTACCTCCTCGCTGTGACCCGACTGGCTTCGGGGCCTCGCCGCTCGAGATGGAGAGACGACCCTTCCGACCGACCGACGGTGTTCCGCATCGAACCGGGGACGCATCACCGCCGCGTCGGGTGACAAAGCACAGGTCGCACTAGTGGCCCCCACCGACGGTGTCGCGCGGGAAACAGTCTTCGCAGTAGACGGTGTTGGTGAGCTGTTCGGCCGTCCCGCGTGGTACGAGTGGGTAGGACCGCTGGTCGTCGATCGAGAGGTCCGCCGGACGGTGCATGACCCAGTAGTCGTCGCGCGGTTCGAGGAAGACGGGCTGGAGCGAACCGGATCGGTCTCGTGACACGTGGAGTCACCCGGGACGTGTGGTGTCGACCGTCCCGGCAAAAATTATAGCGAGCCAACGACGCGTACGGAGGACATACTGTGACCACTGGAGACAGAACCGAACACCGAGTGGCAGCTATCCCGACGAATCCGGGATCGAACCCATCACTGAGGCGAACAGTTACCCCCGTGCCAGTCGACGTGTCACAGTATGAGTCCGACCGACTCGTTCAGCGTCGCGGAACCGACCGAGCAAGCGACCGGGGAGACACTCGTCGTCGGCCAGTCACACTTCGGGATGGCGGGCGTGACCGCGGTGGACTATCTGGTCCGGCACCTCGATTCGACCGCGGTCGGCCACGTCACAGCGGAGACGCTGCCGGCGATCGCGCCCTTCGAAGCGGGCGTCCCCCGCCACCACAGTCGGCTGTACGACCTCGAAGACCTGCCCGTGACGGTGCTCGTCGGGGAGTTGTTCGTCCCGGTCCCCGCCGCGCGAGCGTATACGGACGCGATACTGGAGTGGGCGAACGACCGACCGATCGAGGAGATACTCGTCCTCCACGGCGTCCCGTTCCCGCACGGCCCCGAAGAGCACGAGGTGTTCTACGTCGCGACGCCGGAGTTCGCCGAGCGGCGACTGGTCGACCAGTCGCTCCAGCCGCTGAAAGGTGGGTTCCTCGACGGTGTGGTCGGCGAGCTCGTCACCCGGAGTCTCGACGACGCGGCCCCCGACACCGGCGTCTTCATCACGCCGACCCATCCGCCGGGCCCCGACGTCGACGCCGCGCTCAAACTGCTCGCCGCCAGCGAGACGCTCTGTGGCTTCGACGTCGACGAAACCGAACTGCGGGAGTTCGGCGAGCAGCTACAGCAGTACTACGAACAGCTCGCCGACCGCATGGCCACCATCGCCGAGGGTGAGGATAGCCTCGGCAGTCACGACTACCCCGAAGACCGAATGTACATGTAGTGGCCGGCGAGCAGGGGGTCAGTCGTCCAGGTCCACGCCCAACTGCTGAGAGGTCCGTAGCTCCGCGATTTCGGCCGCTGCACGCCGGAGCATCGGCCGATACTGGTCCGTCCGAGCGACCAGGTCCCGCTCCTGTTCGTAGCGGGCGACGCCGGCGTCTTCGAGCACGGGGACGTGCGTGTGATAGAGCGAGAGATACACGTCTCGGACGACCGTCGCGTCGATACTGGGGAGCGGTTGGTCCCGTTCGCGCTCGGCCACGAACTCCGCCATATCCGGGAGCGTCAGGGTGTCATGGTGACCGAGACAGGAGATGGCGATACGTCGTCGCTCGTCCGCCAGTGCTCGAAAGACGGTATTCAAACCACACATCGCCTCCGACGAGAGAAGCCGGTTGGATAAGCGTTTCCTGTAGGTCGCCTGTAGGCCGCGGTAACGACTGCTTTCGGGACCTCGTCTGGTGGTCGACATCGGGAGACTGCGCCAGGAGTCACAGTCTCAGCAGCGGTCGGTGTTGTCCGAAACGGGATGACGAGAGACCAGCGCTCGAAGAGGTGGCAGAAGCCCACCGCTCAGAGCAGTGACCCGAGGTCGTCGTCGGGGTCGGTGAACATGGTGCGGTGTTTCGAGGCGCGTTCCTCGCGACGGCGTTCGATCTCCTGTTTGGCCGTCTTGCCGCGCTGTTTGAGTTCGTCTATCCGCCGGGCGTTGCCGACGTTCGTAAAGAGGATCGCCGCCGCCATCTCCTGTTGCCCGGGGCGCGGGTCGTCGCCGTGGGCGATCCGCTGGGCGCCGGTCAGCTCCTGGAGGTACTGGCGCGCCTGGTCGATACCGCGCTGGGTCAACTCGTCGGACGGGCCCGTCACGAGGAGGACGACGCCCTCGGCAGTCTTGAGGTCGGCCTCCGTCGTGAGGTTCTGGGTGGCGGATTTCACGGTATCGACGAGTTTGCGCGAGAGGACGTTCCGGTCGACGTCCGTGCCGTTCGTTCGGAACTTGTCGATCAGCCCGCCCTTGTGGGCCGGTTCGACCTCCTGTTCGGCATAACCGAGGACGGAGACGCCGCCCATCTCGAGGACGGCAAAGAGGTCCGCGGCGTCGATGTACATCTCGGCGCCGTCACTGGACTGCTCGCCGGCGCTGAGGAACGTCACCCACTTCTTGGCGATGTCGCGGTTGATCCGCCGGTAGTTGTCGCGGATGGACTCGTCGGCGCTGAGATAGCGGGCGTTGTCGACGACGAACAGGTTGTCGGTTGTCCTCCCGAAGTCCATGAACGAGCGGGCGGCGTTGAACTCCAGGTGGCCGTGCTCGTTGGGCAGGATCCCGAAGCCGAAGACGGGGACGTCGTACCACTCGCGCAGGTTGTCCGCGAGGATGGGCGCGCCGCCGCTGCCGGTGCCGCCGCCGAGGGAGGCGACCACCATCAGCGCATCCGTATCGTGCAGCGGGATCGACGCGAGCGCGTTTTTCACGACCGTCAGGTTGTTCTGCATCATTTCCGCGCCGAGTTCGGGTTTGTTGCCCGTGCCCGACGCACGCATGTCGTGGGAAGTCAACAGGATCTGCTTCGAGTCGGGGACGTGTTGCAGAACGCTCAGGTCCGACTCGGCGGTGTTGAACGCGAAGGCGTCACTGACGACGTCCCGCCCCGTCTCCTCGTACATCTCGAGGAAGGCGTCGACGACTTTGCTCCCGGCGTTGCCGACCCCGATCGTCGCGACTTTCATCCGACTACCCCCGTTCGTCGTACGTGCGCTCGGTCGAACGCCCCGCCTCCCGGCAGGTGGAGACTGCTCGGAGGACTGTCGCCGGACCGGACCGTGTCGTCCCCCCTGTCGAAGAGACTCGACTGCTGTGTCGGGGCCGTTAGTTCAGACATCGGGCCACCGTAACCCACCGACCTATTTTGTAATAGAGAGCGTATCCCGAATCGGACCGAGTTACTCACTGACTGGATTCGGGGGCAGAGAAGGTGCCGACTGCGGTCGATCGACGACGGTGAGAAAGCTAGCTGTACCGTCACAGTGACCTGACCCGAACGGTCGGAGACCGAACCGTCTGACCGAGCCACGGGACCGATCGTACAGCTACGCGAAAGCATCTCCCCAGATAGGCCGTCGACTGTCCGAGCCTTGCCAGTTAGTGAACCGAAGTGGTCAGTCGACGTCGGTGAAGTATTTTGCCGGTCGCAACCGCAGTCTCGACCGAGGTGTCCCGCGTGACCGACCGACCGACCAGAAGACGGTGCCCTCTGGACCACCGTCGCCGGAGAGACGTCCTGTGACTCCGGACCCACCAGTCTCCGGTGCCGAGAACGGAACGCGAGTAGGGCAACAGCGAGTCGGAAGTGACCCCGTCTTCGCCGAGAGAACGCTATGGAACAGCGCCTTCGATTGATCCGCCGGGCCGTTCTCGGCTTCGTCGCTGCGATACTCCTCCTCGGAGCCCTCCTGAGCTTCGTCGGGATCGGCGACGTTCTCGCAGTTCTCCGGAGAGTAGCACCGCTCGATCTCGTCACCGTCTTCGGTGCTGCGTGCTGCTGGATGGCGGCCTGGAGCTACACACTCACGCTCGTATTGCGATCGCTGGGCGTCCAGACTGCCGGACGACGGGGCTTTCTCCTGTATCTGAACCTGCTGTTCGCCAACAGCGTCGCCCCGTTCTCCGTGGGCGGAGGCGAACCCATCGGGGCGTTGCTGATCGCTCGGGCGACGAGACTACCCTACGACCGGGCGCTCCTCGGCGTCGTGACCACGAGCGTCGTCAACTACCTGCCAGCCCCGCTGATGGGGGTCTTCGGGGTCGGCTATCTCCTGACGACGGCGACGCTCGGTCGGGACCTGGCAGTCCTCGCCGGCTCACTGGTGGCGCTGGCGATACTGTCTGCACTCCTGGCCCTCGCAGGCTGACGATACAGACGCTGGGTCGCCGACCGAGCGGTCACCGTCCTCCTCTCCGCACAGCGAGTCCTGCGACGGCTCCTCCCGGGGGTGAGAGCGCGGTCGCCCGCCGAGTTCCGAACGCGCGTCGACTCGTTCGTCGGCGAACTGGACCGCCTCGCCGCCGACCGACGAATGCTCGGGCGCGGACTCGCCACCTCCGCTCTCGGCTGGCTGATACAGGCGGCCATACTCTGGCTGTCGCTGTCCGCCGTGGACGTCCGCGCGACGCTCGTGGTGCCGGTGGTCGTCGTGACGGTCGTCGCGGTGACCGACCTCGCACCGTTTCCGGGCGGACTGGGGACCGTCGACGCGGCGCTGGTCGTCCTCCTCGTCGCCACGACCGGTATCCCCGCGGCCACGGCGACGGCTGCCGCCCTGCTCTTTCGCACCGGCATCTTGCTCTTGCCGATCGTCCTCGGCGGCGTCGTCGTCGCCGCGATGCACGTCCGCCTCGGTCGAACCGGATAGCGTCGACAGACGCCCGACCGGTCGGCGACCGTCCGGCCGACCGGCATCCGGCCGACCGGCGACCACCTGACCCGTTACGAGAGCCGTCCGATCCCCACACCGAAAACGATACTCGAAATAGATAGTACGAAGATTGTAAATTTTCGTGTTACTTCGACAGTGCCTGTATTCCTGTTCTGTTCACTCCGCACGAGATTGACCGGGATCCGCTCGACACCACCTGCTGCACGGACCGACAGCGGAGACAAAGCACCGGCTAAAACGGCAACTCTTCCCGATCGAGACGGAGACTGACGGTCTCGTCCGGTCCGTGTATCGGAGACTATCGATCGTTCCGTCAGCAGTCCGGAACAGTTACTATTCACCCACGATCGGTGCTATCAGTCGTTTTCGTGCCGAATCGTGGCGTCTCGACGACGGAGCCATCTGAACTCCGCAGTGACCGGGCTACTGGTTACCTGTGGACCTGTACAGGGCAGTGTTCTGTAGGCCGATTAATAACGATTATAAATAATACAAAGTAAGGTGTTACTATATCCGTTTCACGAGATCAGTTCCGCGGTACTGCGATAGCCACGACCGACCGGCGGTTCGGACTGGCCCGAGAGAGTCCAGCCGGACCGCGTACCGCTCCACCGTCGCGGAAACCGGCGGAAGACCGGGGGAATCGAACCCCAATTATCGGCGGTTCTGTACGCGGGGACGTGACAGAGACAACCTTCGGGATGGTCTGCTGTGGCAACAGCGCCGGGTATATCGCCGACAGCGTCGAGGGCGCCGAGGGCGCGACACTCGTCGGAGCCAGTAACGTTGTCGAGAGAAGCACCCACGAGTTCGCTGCCGAATACGGCATCGAGGCGTGGCACACAGTCGAGCACTCCCGGAAGTCATCGACGAGTACGAACTCGAACTGTCGATATCGCGGGACCTCTCGTGACCCGCCACACGACGCGTCCGGAAGTCCCGGACGACGGCCGGAACCGATCGTTTCGCGACCTCGATCGCGCCGGGACGGGACGGGACGGGACGAATACGAAACCGATTACAGTGATATTGGTGTAATACTCTCAGCGGTCGAGAGTCGCGAATTGCGCCACCGTGTGGACGCTATCCCGTCAGATAGCCCGGCAGCCTGGACGTGCGTCGGCGAACCAGCGACGGATCCGTTCGGGATCTCCGTACGATGACGTGGCGAGCGAAAAGCGGCTGGTTCGCCGCTGTCAACCGGAAATCCGGTAGGCACGGGAGACAGTCGACAGTGTCTACACGGTTCGAGTCGACCGCCAGTTACGGTTCGTCGACAGTGACGGTCACGTCGTCTCCCGCGAGTCCGTCGGCCGTGGCTTCGACACCGAGGCTGCCACCTTCGCGGGCGGCCTGCACGACCGCGATGCAGTTCCCGTGGTAGGCCGACCGGGTGTCGCCGACCCAGGGTTCGTCGCTGTCCAGGTCGCCGTTGTCGACGCCGGCGATCTCGCCAGGACCGGACACCGAGAACTCGACCTCGTGGGTCGCCCGGGGGACGCGAACCCCGTCGTCGTCGGTGACGGTGGCCTCGACGTAGACCAGGTCGCGCCCGTCCGCCGCGACGGACTCGCGGTCGGCCTCGAGTTCGATCCTCGTGGGGTCGCCCGCCGTCTCCAGGACGTGCTCGTCGACTGCCTCCCCGCCTTCTTTCGCCACGGCGCGCAGCGTCCCCGATTCGTAGGGGACGTACCACTCGACGGGACGAGGGCCGTAGTCCTCGACTCGCTGGGTGCCCAGCAGTTCGTCGTTCTGGTAGAGTTCGACGGCCTCGGCGTTGGTGAACGTGTAGACGTTGACGAATCCCTGGGAGTCCTCGCGGTCGGGGAAGTTCCAGTGGGCAGACAGCGGCGGGCCGCTCCAGGGGGGACGACAGGCAGGCCGTTCGCGGTCGTGGTCGACAGCCGCGGCGGAGACGACGGGCTCGTCGGACCAGGCGGCCTGGTGGAACCGGCCCGAGGGTTTGATCGCGCCAGTGGTGTCGATCAAGCCAGTGGGCCATCCCTTGCTCGGCCAGTCGCGTGCCTCGCCGAGGTAGTCGATACCCGGCCAGAGGAACTGGCCACAGACGTCGTCGCGCTCGGCCACGTCGTACCACGGGTTCCGTGGGACGAACGCGAGCGGGTCGTCGCCGGCACCACGGAAGAACCGCCGGTTCTCCGACCCGAGGATGGGCAGGTCGATGCCGGCCTCTTGGTAGTCGTCGTACCAGTGTTCCTGGTAGTTGCCCACGAGCACGTCGACGTGGTCGGCCACGCGCTCGATGTTCTCGACGACACCCTCGGTCCCCTCGCCCCACGGGGGGTTGCCGTAGGTAACTGGTCGAGTGGGGTCCATCTCGCTCGTGGCCTCGGTGAGCATCGCCAGGTCGTCTATCATCTCGTCGGAGCCCTGGTCGAAGTTCTCGTTACCGACGCTCCAGAGCACGATAGACGGGTGGTTGCGGTCGCGGTCGACCATCGCAGCAAGGTCCTCGCGCCACCACTCCTCGAAGAAGTCCTCGGCGCCCACGTGGCGCCACTTGTCGTAGACCTCGTCGACGACGAGAAAGCCCATCCGGTCACAGAGCTCCAGCAGTTCGGGCTGGGGCGGGTTGTGTGCCGTCCGGATGGCGTTACAGCCCAGTTCCTGCAGTGTTTCGAGTCGCCGCTCGAGTGCGCGCTCGGTGACAGCCGCGCCGAGACACCCCGCGTCGTGGTGCAGGTTGACGCCTTTCAGGTCGACCGGTTCGCCGTTGAGGAAGAACCCCGAGTCGGTGGTCCACTCGAACGTGCGGATCCCAAACGGTGTGACGTAGTCGTCGACCGGGAGGGGGTCGTCGCCGTCGCCGTCGCCGTCGTCTGTGGCGCCGCTGTCCTCGCGGTAGACGACGCTGCGAGCGACATAGCGGGTCGGATCCTCCAGCGTCCAGCGGTCGGGGTCTGCGATCGAGAGGCGCTGTTCGAACTCGTGGTGCTCGCCAGCGCCGACGGTCGCCGTGTTCCCAGCGGTGGCGACCACCTCGCCGTCGGCGTCCAGGATATCGGTCTCCAGGGCGACCGTGACCGCCTCACTCTCGGCGTTTTCGACTTCCGTCAGCACCTGCACCTCGGCGCGCTGTCGGTTGACAGCGTTCGTCCGGACGTCGGTCCCGAACGGAGCGACCGCGACCGGGTCGGTCTCGGTGAGGGAGACGTCGCGGTAGATGCCCGATCCGGTGTACCAGCGGCTGTGGGGGTGTTCGTCGTTGGCGACGCGGACCGCGAGGGTCTCCCCGCCCGAGACATCGTACTCGCTCAGGTCGTAGGTGACCGTCGAGTAGCCGTACGGGCGGTGACCGACGTGCTCGCCGTCGACGTAGACGTCGAAGTTGCGGTAGACGCCGTCGAACCGGATGGTCGGTTCGCCCTCGATATCTGCGGGCAACTCGCGACGGTACCAGCCGACACCTTCGGGAGCGTAGCCCTGGGCCGCCCCGCCGGGGGCCTCGGGGTCGAACGGCCCCTCGATACTCCAGTCGTGGGGCACTTCGACGGCTTCCCAGTCGCTATCGTCCAATTCCGGGGCCGCACCGTCGTCGACGTCGCCGCGGTGGAACCGCCAGCCGGTCTCCAGCCGCCGGACCTGACGGTGCTCCGTCGCGTCGCTCGGGTCGGTTCGCATACCGTTTCGTGCTCCGGGCCTGTTAACTAGGTTGCGATGTGCTCTGGTCACCGGCGGCGTTCTCTCCCCCGGGTTGACCACTCTCGTCGCCCCACACTGACAGTCAGTCGTCAGTACTCTTCGAGGACGCCGCGGTAGAACTCGCGGTGGTCGTAGTGGTCGCCCACCCCGTCGCGAATGTTCCCGTAGTAGTTCTCGACGCTGCGCTCGGCACCCTCGCTGATCTCGAAGTCGTTTGCCTCGTAGAACTCCGAAGTCGCGCCCATGCTCCGGACGAGCGCGTAGAAGTCCCGGGGCTGGAAGAAGAGCAGGTCGTCGAAGTCGGGGTGGTTCATCGCCGGGTCGACGTGGGTGTCGAATCCGACCCTGTCGAACTCCCGGAGGAGCGCCTCGGTGCGGGGGCTGAGGTCGATCGACTGGGCCGCCACCCAGAACTCTGTCTCCCCGTCGGCGAACGCGTAGTGGACGCTGATGAAGTCGTAGATAGACGCCCAGGTCCGGCTCACCCACTGGTTGAACAGGTCACGGACGGCGTCGTCGGCGATCTGGTTGTGCCCCGACAGCAGTGTCGCGAGCGTCACCGACGCTTTCGCGTTGGCGGTCAGACCGGTCGACTGGAGCGGTTCCACGAACCCCTCGGCGTTCCCGACGGCGACGCAGTTCTCGACCCACGCACGCTCGAAGTAGCCCGGCGTGAACTCGTATCGCACCACGTCTTCGGCCTCGATCCCCGGACAGTGCTCGACGAACTCCGCCCGAGCCTCGGCCTCGGAGGCGTACTCGGAGGCGTAGACGTAGCCGCGGTCGCGGTTGTCGTAGGTGTCGATCTGCCAGAACCAGCCGTGGTCGCCCGTGTCGATGGCCGTCGCCGGGAGGACGTCCTCGAGTGAGAGGTCCGAGCGCGCGTTGAGTGCCGAATCCAGCGGCAGGTCGAACTCGTGGAACGCGACGTCCTGTTCGCCCCTGAGTACCCGCGAGAAGCCCGTCGCGTCGACGTAGAGGTCCGCCTCGTAGGCAGCCTGTTCGCCCCGGAGCCCCTCGATCCGGTTCCCGTCGGTGTCGACGGAGACCACCTCGTCGTCAACCAGCGAGACGCCCCGTTCCCGACAGACCTCCCGGAGGAAGTCGTTGAACCGCTCGGTGTTGAGGTGGTAGGCGACCTTGTCGTATTTCTGCAGCCCGCCCTCCCGCGGCGAGTAGTACCAGGGCGATTTCCCCTGGTCGACCATCGTCTCACAGCGGGTCCGGTAGTCGGGGCTGTTGTGAAAGCGCTCGTAGAAGAGATACAGTCCCTCGTAGGTGTTTGCCTCGTCGGGGTTCGGGAAGTTGCTGTTCTGGTCGAAGGGGTAGTGAAACGACTGGTAGCCACACCAGTCCCGGAAGTACACCGACGCCTTCCAGACGGGCTTGACCTCGGAGACGAAGCGCTGTTCGTCGATCTCCAGGGTCTCGTGAAGGATGTGGTGGATGGCGAGGAACGTGCTCTTCCCGACCTGTGGGATCTCCTGCTCGAAGTCGTCGATCACCGAGATGTCGATCCCCGGGTTCACCTTCTGCATCGCGAGCGCCGTCAGCAACCCCGAATCGCCGCCGCCGCCGACGACTACGTTTTCGATCCGGTCGCTCATCTTTCCTCACTCTCACGAGGCCTCCTATATGACGTTTGTTTCTGTGCCAGTTACAGGTTGTCGGCGAAGACACCCCTGCCGACAGCTAAGTACGTGTAACAATCATAATTCATCAGTTACGTCGACTGTAGTAACAATAGTCTGTTATTTGTATCGTGTTCGGATCCTCGCGACACTCTGTGAGAGGTCGTGTTCCCGTTCGTCCCAGCGGAGAAAACACCCGCTCGCCCCGGAATCTCCGGTCTGTGTGCCGGAGAACAAGCCTCGAACTCGTGACAAACCGGCCAGTATTCGGCGGTGCCAATCTGAACAGACTGCAGGACAGGGGACCCTGTACGTTCGCACAGTACCGGGTGAGAGTCGACGTTGTAACAGCCCAAGGTGTCGTGATATCGGTGACTACGAGTCAGGTCTGGATCATTCGATCCCGAACCACCGAGACCCGTCGTTCGACGGGAGTGTCCGTGTACTCGAACCCGATAATACTAATTTCCAATATATATGTATCTTTGATGTATTGGGAAGTGAAGCGTCGACCACCGACGCGAGCGACCGCGAGTGCCACCTGGTTTTCCTTCCCTACTCACCACGACCCGGACGGTAATGGCGGCCTGAAGCCGCCGGTTCGAACGGGAGGTTCCTCATGACTAAATATGATCGACTCGAACCGTCGGCGCACCTGGTATGGTATCTGTTAACGCACTTCAGAAAATGTACGTCGACATGGTGACGGCGCGCCACTACGAGGAGCGGTTACAGGAGGAGTATCTCGAGGGCAAACAGCCGGCCTTCGACATCTCGGCGGGGCCGATCCCGGGCGAGTTACACCTCGCGGCCGGCCACGAGGCGTCGGGCGCGGGCGTCTGCCAGCACCTCCGGGACGACGACGCGGTGACGGCTCCACACCGGCCACACCACGTCGCTATCGCGAAAGGCGTCGACCTGCGGCGGATGACAGCCGAAATCTTCGGTCGCGAGACGGGCCTGGGCAAGGGGAAAGGCGGGCACATGCACCTGTTCGACCCCGAGGTGAACTTCGCCTGTAGCGGTATCATCGCACAGGGTTGTCCACCGGCTGCGGGCGCGGGTCTGGCCGCGAAAAAGCGCAACACCGACAGCGTGGGCGTCGCCTTCCTCGGCGAGGGCGCGATCGACCAGGGCGGCTTCCTCGAATCGCTGAACTTCGCCGCAGTACAGGATCTGCCCGTCGTGTTCGTCGTCGAGGACAACGACTGGGCCATCAGCATGCCCAAAGACCGGGTGACCGACGTCGAGAACGGCGCCCAGCGCGCGGGCGGGTTCGACATGCCCGGCGTCCGCGTCGACCACGACGACGCCGTGGCCATCTACGAGGCTGCCGGCGAGGCCATCGGCCGCGCTCGCGACCGGAACGGCCCGACGCTCCTGGAGGTACAGGTCCACCGCCGGATGGGCCACTTCATGGGCGACCCCGAGAGTTACCGACCGGAGGAAGACCAGGCGGCCGCCCAGGCACGCGACTCGATCGAGCGACTGGCCGCCGACCTGCGCGACCACGGCGTCGACGACGACACGCTCGACGAACTGCGCGAGGACGCCCACGAACACGTCGAGGACGCGATCGAGTGGGCCAAAGACCAGCCGGAACCCGACCCAGAGGCCGCCTACGAGGACGTCTTCGTGAACCCACCGAGTGGCGTGACGGACAGTGAACCGGAGTTCGAACTCGCGGGAGGTGACGACTGATGGCCCAGCAGACCCAACGAGTCGAACGCGAGCTGACGATGAGCCGAGCGATGGTCGAGGCCATCGCGACCGAGATGCGCGACGACGACGAGGTGTTCTACATGGGCGAGGACGTGGCCGACTACGGCGGGATCTTCGACTCGACGGAGGGGCTCCGCGAGGAGTTCGGCTACGACCGCGTGATGGACGTGCCCATCAGCGAGACGGCCTACATCGGCGCGGCGGTCGGGGCCGCACAGATGGGGATGCGCCCCATCGCGGAGTTGATGTTCGTCGACTTCTTCGGCGTCGCGATGGACCAGATCTACAACCAGCTGGCCAAGAACACCTACATGAGCGGCGGGAACATCTCGGTGCCGATGGTCCTGACCGCCGCCGTCGGCGGCACCTACAACGACGCCGCCCAGCACTCCCAGACCCTCTACGGCACCTTCGCGCACGTGCCCGGCATGAAGGTGGTCGTCCCCTCGACGGCCTACGAGGCCAAGGGGCTGATGCACAACGCCATCCGCGACGACGACCCGGTCGTCTACATGTTCCACAAGCGCCTGATGGGTATCGGCTGGCTGCCCGCCCCCGACGGGCCGAAGACGGCCGTCCCCGAGACGGACTACACCATCCCCTTCGGGAGCGCCGACGTGAAACGCGAGGGCGACGAGGTCACGGTCGTCACGCTCGGATTGCACGTCCACCGGGCGCTCGAAGCCGCCGAGAACCTCGCCGAGAACGGCACCAGTGTGGAAGTGATCGACCTGCGGTCGCTCGTCCCGCTGGACACCGACACCGTCGTCGAGTCCGTCGAGAAGACGGGCAACCTGGTCGTCGTCGACGAGGATTACCGCTCGTTCGGCGTCACGGGCGAGGTCGTCGCCAGCGTCGCCGACGAGGCGCTGGGCGCGCTCGACGCGGCCGAACGCGTCGCGGTCCCCGACGTGCCGATCCCGTACTCGCGGCCGCTAGAGAACGAAGTCGTCCCGGACGTCGGAGACATCGAAGCCGCGGTCGAACGAACCCAATGAGCGAGGAGTCCGAGCGCGTCGCGGTGACCCTCGCCGAGTGGCCGGACGACGCCGACAGCGACGAGGGCGTCGTCGTCAACTGGTTCACCCGCGAAGGGGCGACCGTCGAGGAATCACAGAGTCTCTGTGAAGTGCAGATAGAGAAAGTCAGCCTCGACGTACTCGCCCCGGTGGCCGGCACCCTCGTCGAGGTCGTCCGTGGCGAAGACGACGAGTTCGAACGCGGGGACACGCTCGCGTGGATAGAGAGATGAGCGATACCGACGACCCCGCCGACCGCACCGTGCGCGAGGAGCGGTCGCTGAGCCCGATGCGCAAGACGATCGCCAGTCGGTTACAGGAGAGTTATCGGAACGCCGTCCACGTGACGGTCAGTCGTGACGTCGATGCCACGGCACTGCTGGCCGCCGCCGAGGCCGCCGAACCCGTCGCGTCCCCCAGTCCCGAGTCGGGTAGCAATGGGGACACGACGGAGACGGTCGACCCGTCGGTGATAGACGTGTTGCTCTGTGCGCTCTCGGAGACACTCGCCGCACACCCGGCGTTCAACGCCACGTTCGAGGACGGGACCCACTACGTCTACGAAGAACACAACGTCGGCGTCGCCGTCGACATCGACGCGGGACTCGTGACGCCAGTCGTCGCGGATATCGGGTCGAAGTCACTGGCCGAAATCGCACGCGAGCGCCAGCACCTCACCGAGCGCGTCCGAGCGGGCGAGTACTCGATGAGCACGTTCAGGGGCGGGACGTTCACCGTCTCGAATCTCGGGCCGCTCGGCGTCGATTCGTTCACGCCGGTGATCAACCCGCCGGAGGTAGCGATCCTGGGGGTCGGTCGCATCACCGAGGAGGTTGTCCCCGCGGGCGGGGGAGACGAGAGCGCGAACGAGACTGGTGCCGAAACCGAAATCGAGGTGGTGCAGCAACCACGGACGACGCTGGATCTGAGTTTCGACCACCGGGTGGTCGACGGTGCCGACGCCGCTCGCTTCCTGGGGACGCTCGCCGACCGGCTCGCCGACGCGACACGGTACGTCGATACCGACGCGAAAAACGACGTCGGCTAGCGCTCAGAGCGGGCGCCAGGTGTCGGGCGACTGGTTGAGCTGTTCCGGGCCGTCCTCGGTGAGCGCGACGACGGTCTCCAGGCGCACGCCCCACTCGCCCTCGACGTAGATGCCGGGTTCGACGCTGAAGACGACTCCCGGTTCGAGTTCGTCCGTCGACCCCGGACTGATCGACGGCGGTTCGTGCCCGCGGAGCCCGACACCGTGTCCGGTGCCGGTCGTGAACTGCTCGCCGTAGCCCGCGTCCTCGATCACTTCCCGGGCGGCAGCGTCCACGTCGCCGCCCGTCGCGCCGGGCTCGGCGGCTGCGACGCCGGCTACCAGCGCCTCTTTGACCGTTTCGTGGGCGTCGACGAATCCTGCAGGTGGGTCGCCGTCGAAGACGACCGTTCGGGTCTGGTCGCTCGCGTAGTGGTCGAAGAAGCCGCCGAAGTCGACGACGACCGGTTCGCCGGACCTGATCTCGCGGTCACCGTGTCGGTAGCCCGTCGGGCGAGTGCCGTTGGGCCCCGCGGCGACGACTGCCGGGAACGACTCGCCGACGGCACCGCGCTCGGCCAGGCGCGTCCGGATCTCGACGGCGAGTTCGCGCTCGGTCATCCCGACCGCCTCGGCCCCGAGTTCCCGGACCGCGACGGAGACGGCGTCGGTCTGTCGTGCGGCCTCGCGGAGTCGGTCGATCTCGGCGGCGTCTTTCCGGACTCGCATCGGCGCCGTGAGTTCGCTCAACAGGTCGAAGGTGGCGTCCGGGAGCGCCGTCCGGAGACGCAGTGAGGATTCGGTTCGCATCCGGTCGTCGACGTAGTACGTCCCGCTGGGGTCGGCGAGGTGGTCTGCGAGGCCCGCGACGACCGAACTCGCGGTATTGTCGGGGACCGCACGGACCGTCGCGTCATCGATCTCGAGTTCGTCGCGCACCTGGCCGGCGTAGGCCTCGCCCGAGACGAACGTCCGCTGGCCCTCCGGCGTCACAAGCCCGAGGAGGTGTCTGTCGCGCTCACCGGCAAACCCCGTGAAGTAGTAGGCGTTCGGGCCGGTCGCGAGGATCGCGCCGTCCGCGTCTGCGTCCGCGAGGCGCCCTTCGAGCGCCCGGAGGTGGTCCTCGAAGCGGATCATGCAAACGGTATCGCAGAACACCGGCAATAGTGTTTGGACGAGTGTCGCGGCGACGTTCGGTGAAAATACCGGACACGTCTCCCCATCAGATGAGTTTCATCGAGTCGTCCGGATCGTCACCGACGATATCGCGTACCCCGTATACTGACACCGCGTCCGCATAGCCCTGGTTCTCGGCGGCGTTCGCAATTCCCTTCCTCGCCGGAAGATCCGCTGTCAGGACCACGATACGCTGGACTGACCGATCGCGAAGATACTGGACGGCGAGACCCGCGAGAACTGTATCGGCCTTCTCCACTTCGTGTTCCGGCCTGCCAGTTTCGTTCGCGATGGTGCGGCGAGCGATGTCGCTCGCGGCGAGTGCGTCACCGTCTTCCAGGTCGGGGGCGTCGACGATCTCGGCCCACCCTTCGTCGAGTGCTGTCCGGACCCGTTCCGTCTCCGATCCGCCGAGTTCACCGACGACCCGCCGTGGGAGTTTGAGGGTCGTCTCCGTCCGTTCGACTTCCCTCCGAAATCGGTCGTACTTCCGATTCGACGGTCGTCCGACCGCGAAGAAGACGTTCGTATCGACGAGAACTTCGTTCTCGCCAGCCAGGGGAGACTCAGCTACCATCGGACCGACTCACTCGTCTGCCCGTTCTCCTCGGTCGGGCGCCCCCGTCAGAGCGGTACTATCGGGAAGTTCCATCTCGTCACCGACGTCTGGGAAGAGGTGTGTGAAGTATGGGTCATGCTCGCGGCCGACCACGAGGGCGGGTTCGAGCGCTTCGACGATCATCATCGCCTCGGTCTCCCGGACGTCGATGTCGTTGGCGACCGTTCGATACGTGGTCTTCCCGGCAGCGTGAAGCCCGGCACCGCGAAGTGCAGCGACGAGTTTGCCGACGCCGTGGCGGTCGACGAAAAACGCGACGTCTTCGTCGACTACCTGCAGTGCCAGCGCGTGGAGGACTGTCGGCGTGATGACAATCGGGACGTGCTGTTCCACGACGACGACGGGATCCGCAGTCAACTGCTGTGGACGAACTGACTCGTCTCGGTCGACGAGCCCCAGGTCGACTAACCGGTCGACGTACTCGTAGGTCGTCGATCGTGAGAGTTCGAGTCGCTCCATGACCGACGGCGGACCGACTGGTCCCCAGTAACAGATATAGACGTAGACGCGAGCCAGCGACGGCCGATTGAGGAGTTCGACGACCGTCTCCAGTCGCGGTGCGTTCCGGGCGAGCGTCGCCGGGTCGAGCGAATCCTCGTTTAATACGTCGACCGGTGGGGTATCTACCGTACCACTCCCCCCATCAGCACGGAGACACTCGCGATCTGTCGGCGTCGTCATAGCAGTTTGTTCGAAATCTGTGAACTTTAGATTTTCGGGCCGAAACTGAACCTTCGACTTCGTCGAACCTGACGGAACGACCGACGAGGAACAGGGAGAGACGGCGTCGGTCAGGCGTCGATCTCGTACTCGTCGGCGATCCGCTCGGCAGTGTCGTAGAACCCTTCGAGGTAGGATTCGACGTCCGCGCCCACGATCGGGGGGCCGTGTACGGGCGCGATCGCCTGCACGTCGTAGGTCCCGAAGATGTCGTCGAGCGCCCGGCGGATCTTGCCGGGGTCGACGTAGCGCAACCAGACGAGGTTGTCGCGGTGGTACTCGAAGACGGCCTCTGCCGGGATTCCTGCCTCGAAGTCGGCCGAGGTCGCTTCACAGCGGTCCGGCGGGTGGTAGGCGCCGAACCCGTCGGCCGTGAACAGGACGCCGTCGGCGTGGTCGTAGATCCAGGTGGTGTGTGAGCGGTCGGCCAGCGGCGGGTCGACGAAACTGAATCGCCGCCCCTGGATCTGCTCCTCGTCGCCGATGGAGATCTTCCTGGCCTCGGGGAGTCCCTGCTGTGCGGGCGACCCCGACGAAGCGACGAGTTCGACGTCGTCGGAGGCCCCGCCGAGCGGCGTGACGTTGCCGGCGTGGGGGTAGTCCGAGTGTGAGAGGACGAGTGCGTCGAGTCCGCCGTCGCCCGTCGCCGCGTCGACGCTCGCGCGGATTTCCTCGCGGTGATAGACCGACCCCGAGTCGACCAGGACGTCGCCGTCTGCCGCGCGGACGAGATAGACCGAGACGTGTTCGTGGAAGCCGTCGTCGTGGGAGTAACACTGCGGGAGCCACTCGACCGTCGGGGTGAGTTCGACCGACATGGGTCACCCCAGCGTCCCGACGCGGCCACGTTGGTCGACGATCTCGGGAACGTCTTTCATCAGTTCGACGTAGTCGGTGGCGTCCTCGCGGAAAACTAACCCATGGGCAGGAGCGACGACCGACAGGTCGAACCGCTCGAGGAGAGCGTCGATCTCCCGCTGGACCGTCTCGACGTCGACGTACTGGTACCAGAAGAGGACGCGACTGTGGAACTCGACGAACTGCTCGACGTCGAAGGCGCGGTCGGTCTCGTCGACGAAACGGAGGACGTCGTCGGAGAGGTGGGGGAACCCCATCCAGTCGACGGTGAACAGCGTCCCCGTTCGTCGGTCGGTCATCCAGACCGAGACCGGCGCGTCGAGGAAGGTCGCCTCGTGGAACTCGACGACGCGGTCGCCCAGGTCTATCGTGTCACCGGCAGTCACGTGGGTCGCCTCGCCCAGCCGGTAGAGCTCGTGGTCGTTCCCGTACCCTGGTGCCACGAGTTCGGCGTCGGGATAGGCGTCGAGGATCGCGGGTGCGTTCCCGGCGTGGGGGACGTCGGGATGCGAGACGACGAGGTAATCGAGCCCGCGCTCGCCGACCAGGTCGTCCAGCACGTCCAGCACGTGGTCGGTCGCCGCCGGCGAGAGCGTATCAAAGAGTAGCGTCTCCTCCTCACCTTCGAGGAGGTAGGCACACTGGGGGATGTACACCTCGTGGTCGGGGTCGTACCAGTCCGGCTCCCGGCGGTCGAGTTCGAACCGCTCGACTCTGTCGGGTCCGGCCTCGTATATCCAGTACAGCCCCTCGGCTATCTGTCGAGGCATACGTCAGACCACTGCTCTCCCAGGAATAAACGTTATTTCGAACGGTGGACAGGTCCACAGTGACAGCCCCTACGCTTCGAGGCGTCCCCGACGTCAGGGCCGATATTCCACTATCGTACTCACCGACGGTACCCGTCGGTCTGTGGCTGTGGCGCCTCCCACGAACTCCGCCTATCGGCCGGTCTGGGCGCGGCCTCGGGGTCCGGCATCGTCGGCTGGTCGCCCGGGGCCGGTTGGTCCTGCCAGTCGCCCGCGGGGAAGTCCCCGGAGTCGAGTTGAGCTTCGAGGCCGGCGAAGACGTCGGTCACGTCGCTGCTCCCGCTACTCGCGTCCGATTCGATCGTGGGTGGGAGGCTCGTCTCGAACTCGTTGTCGGCGAACTCGTTGCCGTCGCCCGCTGGCCGACCGAGCGCGAGGTCCGCCTGGCCCGAGCCTTCGACCCGATTGTCCCGGACCTCGTTACCCGAGGGATCGACGACGTGGTGCTGGGCGACGATCCCGAAGTTGTCGTGGTCGTGGACATCGTTTCGCGCGACGACGTTGTCGGAGGCCCCCCAGAGCAGGATACCCATCCCGATCAGCGGATACGACGAGAGCGCCGGCGCGTCGGGGTCGTTGTTCGCGTAGACCTCGTTGTCGACGAGCGTCGATCCCTCCTGTGGTGGGTCTGCCCTGTCGAGGGTGTTCGGGAAGAGACCCACCTTGTTGTGTCGCCAGACGGAGTCGGTGACTTCGAGTGAACCACCGGTGCTCGTGCCCGAGTAGCCGATCATGTTGTGTTCGGCGACGACATCCGTGATCACGGCGTCGTAGGGCCGATTGCGACCGAGGTAGAAGCCGGCGTCGGGGTGGCCCGACGCGTAACAGTGCTCGAACCGGCCGTCTCGCGAATCGTAAGCGTAGACCCCGTAGTAGCCGTCGCTGTAGGCGGTGAGGAAACTCCCCCGGAACCCCTCGACACCAGACCAGTAGAACGCGGTGCCCTGGTAGTGTCGCCCGGTCAGGTTCTCCAGTGCGACGCCGTCGGCGCGCACCTCGATCCCGTTTCGCCGCTCTAACTCGCCGTCGAGGACGACCTCGTTCCGGTCGCGTCCCCGGACCGTCAGGTTCGGCGTCGAGACGGTGACCGCTTCGGTGTACGTGCCCGGCGCCACCAGAACGAGGTCCCCCGGCGTGGCGGCGTCGACGCCCGCCTGGATCGTGTCGTGGTCGGCGGGAACCCGGATAGTGTCGTAGTCGCGCCTCCCTCGGGCCGTCGTGGCAGTGTCTTCGGGAGTCGTGGCGCTGCCGTCCGGCGTCGTGGGGCTATCACCTCGAGTCGTGGCGACCTGTTCTGTTGGAGTCGTGGAGGTGGCGACACCACCTAGGCTTCCCGCACTACGTGTGCGGTCTGTTCGTCCCTCTGTCCCGTCGCTCTGTGAGGTCGTAGAGCACCCGGTCGCACCAGCGACAGCGAGGACGCCCGCTACTCGGAGGAACTGCCGTCTCGATACGACCATCGTGATCGAACGGTTCGAGGCCGGCCAACTTGGATAGGAGCTTCGTACCACGGTATCCTGCGGTTACCGAAATCGAGCAGACAACGGGGATCACACCGGCGGATCGTAGCACGATTCACACGTTCGGTTCACGCCACTCACGCCCCATCGAGGAGTCCCGCTACGAACCGACTGGTCGCCGGATTCTCGTGAAATATCCCGTAGAATTATACCGACTGGTTCTAGAGTACTCACGTATGTCATCTTCAGAGTACAGACAGCGGGTGGCCGAACACCCGCAGACTCTGCCAGGGGCAGTGGGTGGTATCCTCGTTACGATCGGACTGGTGATCGTCTTGCGCATCGGACTGGGACTGGTCATCGACGATCCCGTCCATCCGGTCACGTACGTCTCGGTCGCAGGAGGCGGATTCGGTGCCGTCGCCATGTTCGTCTTCAACCAGCGTACCGGAGGAGACGGACGGTTCGCGCCGGTCGATTTCTGGGCAAAGCGGATCGGCGAGGGCGACGTCGCCAGTTACCAGCGCCAGGGGCTGTACCTGCACGTGACCTACGGGGCGATCCTCGCGGGCTTCTTCCCCCGTATCATGCAGGAACTGATGGGTGGCGGCGCTGGAGGACTGTTCGCGGCGTTCCCGCTCTCGCTGGTGACCGGCGCGATATTCGGTATCGTCCTGTTCGCGATCGGGATGGTCTACACGGTCGTCGGTATTTTCGAGATGGACTTCGAACCGCGGACGAACATCCTCCGGTTCCTGACGGCCCACGTCGTCTACGGACTGGTACTGGGGCTCACCACGGGCCTATGGATCCCGATCCTGCAGTCGGCGCTCTGAAACGAGCGGTTACAACTTTCTTCCAGGTATCGACAGCGGGTCGGCCAAATACGAGTGAGAACTAACCGCCCGACTCAGGACCCGTCGTCTGTCTTCACGACTTCGTCCGTTCTCGGTTTCGGAAGACTCGGTAGCCGGCGCCACAGGGGAGACCCGTACTTCAGGAGAAGGAGATTCCCCACCGTCGAGAGGTACAGCGCCGACAGGAAGTACCAGGGTTTCGCCTCTATCTCCGTCGCCACATCGCTGTATCGCATAAATCCGATGTGCGACGCGTTCCCGAACGCGGATAGCACGCCGAGAAATAATAGCGCATATGCTAGCATTGGCCGGTCTCTGTATAGAATTCCGACAAATAGGCCGAGCAACACACCCAACTGAGCGGTGTGGAGTTCGACGTAATTGCTGAACACCGTGGGGAGGATCTCGGGCATCTACCGAACACCCCCGGGTCGCGAAACCCGCCGAAACGCATCTGGCCGAGACACCGCGTCCGACTCGTTCATATCTGAAAGATAGGAACTCCGACTCATAACTGTCGCGTTTAAATTATCAATAGTGAAATTTCCAATAGAGGCGGATCAGAAGATGACGGTTTAAGACATTCAAAACCGCTATTATAGGCCATATTGAGCGGTTCTCCAGAGCGGCTGCAGACTCATAATAAATAAGGATAACACTAGAGAGATTCGAGTGTTCCGTTCCGGAGAGTGAGAACACGTTCGAAGCGGTCCGGCAGTGACCGGTCGTGACTCACGACGACGAGCGCCGTATCGAGTTCCGCCTGTAGCGAACACAGCAAGTCGAGCAACGCGGTCGCGGTTTCGGGATCGAGTTGGCCCGTCGGTTCGTCAGCCAGTATCACGTCGGGGCGGTTGGCCAGTGCACGTGCCGTGGCAACGCGCTGTTTCTCCCCGCCCGAGAGAGTCGCCGGCCGTCTGTCGGCGACGTCGGTAATGTCGAGTCGCTCGAACAGTTCGTCGAGCCACTCCTCGTCTCGGTCGCTGGCGTGGTCCTGGGGGAGCGCGGCGTTCTCGCGGGCCGTGAGGTCCGGGACCAGTCTGAAGTCCTGGTAGACGTATCCCAGGGTATCCCGACGGAGTCGGGCCCGTTCTCGCTCCGAGAGCGTACTCGCGTCCTGGCCGGCGACTGCGAGGCGGCCGGAATCGGGGCGTTCGAGCAACCCCAGCACGGAGAAAAGCGTCGTCTTACCGGCGCCGCTCTCGCCCTGAATGAGCACGCGCTCGCCGGCTACAATCGACAGCGAGACTCCGTCGAGAACCCGTCGTTCACCGCGAACGACGGCGACGTCCTCGGCGTCCAGCGCAGCGTCTGTCACGGTCCGACCAAACTCACCCCGACTGGTAAGCGTTACTCACGGCGTGTGGCACAGTCGGACGGCGCGACCGAGTTCCGACTGTCTCAACAGCCCGTCGCGTTCCCGCGAGGGACGACCAGCACTAGCGGGTCGGACGTGTCGACCGCGTAGACGACGTGATTGCGAGACAGCCAGTCCCGGTAGGCGTCCTCGGAGATCGTGGCCGGTTGCTGTGGATGGAACTGTGCGCCGGTCGTCGTCCAGGAGTGCTGTGCGAGGACGGGACAGTTCGGCGGTGGCCCGCCGCCCCGGAGCCACCCGTAGACCGGTCCGCGACCGCCGCCCCCACCGTGATATCCCGCGACCCGCCCGAGGTGGTCGTCGGTCGCCCATCCCCGGAACGTCTCCGTCGCGTAGGCCGTCGACTCGAACTCCGCTTCCGTGGTCACGCTCTTGTAAGTCCGGAGTTCGAGGCCGGCGTAGGCGACCGGCATGCTGGCGGCAGCGGCGACGACGACCACGACCACACAGACCGCGGTCAGCCGTTCGCGGTCGGCGCCGAGCGCGGTCACTGCACCCACGCCCGCGAGCGCCAGTAACGGGACGTGAGCGAACAGGTGTGAGCGATAGACGAGCGCGAGATACTCGAACGTGAGCGCCGCAGTCAGTCCAGTACAGACGATAGCGACCGGTGCGGCGACGAGCGCGACCGTCACGCCGCCGACGTTCCGACTCCGGGCGGGGACGTGGGCCGCGAGTCCAGCCGCGAGCGCCGGCACGGCCAGTGGCAGCAAGCGAGCCAGCACCGCCGGCGTCGTGACGGTCGTCGACGGGAAGACCGCCCGGACGGCGTTCACCGTGACGAGGCCGAACGCGACGCCGAGAACCGCGATCACACCCCCGCGCTGTACCCGAGACGACGTCGTGACGAACCACGCTCCGCCGAGGACCGCGAGCACTGCCCACGCGAGAAAGAGGCCGGGAACACGCACGAGACGCTCGCTCTGGACGATCACCGCTCCTGTGGCGCTCGCGACGAGGAGGTGATACCCGACGACGTACACCCACGTCACGAACGCACCCCCGACCGCACGGAAAGCGAGACTGCGTCGGGGATCGCGAACGACAGTCACCCCGGCCAGGACCGTGACCGTGACGCCGGTGACCAGTCCCGTCAGGTTGTGTAGCGGCGGGACGACCGCGACGAACAGGGTCGCGAGGGCGAGCCAGCGACGTGTTCCTGTACGGAGCCAGCGGTCGACGACGAGCGCGACGGCGGGAACCAGCAAGAGTCCGGCCGTCTGTTCGTCAGTCGGCATCGACCGATAGAGGAACACGCCCTCGACCGAAACGAGCAGTCCCGCGACCAGTCCGGCAGCACGCACCCTCGAGGAGGCGACACCCGCGTCCGCGGCCAGTCGGGCGGCGAGGACGATCCCGACGAGAACCGTGGCAGCGCCGACGAACGCGCTCGTCGGTTGAGCGGTCGTCAGTGCTTGCCCGCCGGCGAGTGCGGTCACGACCGATATCAGGGCCGCGTAGCCCACCTGGTCAGTGGCCATTCCGTCGAGGGGAAACTCCCCCAGAGCGAGACTGTCGCGGGCGATCGCGGCGTAGCCGACGCCGTCGGGATTGAACGGGAGCGGGCTCCAGTACAGCGGCCCCAGTCGCAACGCGAGTGCGAACAGCGCCACGCCACAGGCACCGGCGAGGAGGCGTCGCTCACGCATCCGGACCGCCCCCATCGCTCGTTCGCTCGTCCGGGTGAGCGGAGGTCGATCCTTCGCTCGGACGGGCGAACAGTGTCGCCGGCTCCACGCGCAGTAGTCCCCCAGCGGCGACGGCCGCGCCGGCGAGCGCCAGCGAGAGCGTCCCGACGGCGGTCGCGACCAGCGACGGCACCGAGATCACAGGGACGAGCGAGACGCCAAAGGCCGTCAGAACCCCTGCTCGCGCCAGTACCCACGTCCCGGCGTAGCCGAGGCCGAGTGCGAGGACTGTCGCAGGGACTGCGATACGGAGGGCATCACCGAGGACGGTCGCGAAGACCTGACGCGGTGTCGCACCAGTCGCGCGGTAGATCCCGACCGTGCGGCGACGACTGTGGACTGCACGTGCGAAGGCCGCTGTCGTCGTCGCGACGGTCGCGACGGCGGCGAGCGCGACCAGCGTCCCCAGCAGGACCCGCAGATTACCGAAGGCAGTCGACGCCGCCCGACCGAGTCCGCTGTCGACCGTCTCGGTGCGCCCGCCGGTCGCGAGCGCAGCAACCAGCCGCTCGTCACCACGGACAGTGAGCGTCGTCGTGGCGAGACGCCGGCCGTCGACAGTGGCCGTCACGGTGTGGGTTCCCGGTCCCGGTCTGTCGAGTTCAATATCGCGATTCGTCCGCTCGCCCGGACCGAGTGTGACCGTCCGGGTCCGCGAATCGGCGCCCGAAACCGTCACGTCCCGTTGAAGACTCCGGTTCCAGGGGTTGGCGAGAGTCACGTTGATTGTCGGTCGGTCGAGGGGACCGAGGTCCGTCGACGCGACGGTGAGAGCGCCCGTCAGGCGTCGAGGCACTCCCGCGGAAACGGTAAACGGGCGCGACGCGTTCGCGTAGCCGACTCTCGACGCGGTCAGGCGATACGAGCCAGCGTCGGGGAGTGGGACCCTCGCCTCGCCGCTTGCATCAGTCCGAACTTCTCGCGGACCGAGCGAGACCGTCGCGTTGGGGAGTGGCTGGCCCGTCGCAGTGGAGAGTGACTGCCCCGTCGCGTTGCGGACGGTGACGAGCAACGTCGCGTTCGGCGGCCCACCATCCGGGAGTGGGTCGATCCGGACTGTCGGGCCGCCGCCGACGGTGACTGGACGGGTTCGGTTGCCCACCGACAGCCAATACTGACCGGACGGGAGCGGGTCGAACGTGACGGTGATCGTCCGTCGCTCCCCAGCCGCCAGCGAGACGGTCTGTGTCCGGGTAGTGTCGCCGAGCGTGACCGTCAGGGTCCGGGACGCGTCGGCCGTTCCCCCGTTGTGGACGGTCACATCTATGGCAATCGGTTCACCGGGCGAGACGCGTTCGGGAGCGGCGACGTCGACGACGGCGAACCTGTCGGGGAGGTCGGTCCGCTGGTCCGTCGGCCCGGCCGGCGAGTCGGTCGCCGCTCCAGTGTCCCTGTCGGAGTCCGGCCCAGAAGCCGGTCGAGCGACGCGTATCACGTTGACCGACTCCGGGCCGGTGTTCGAGAGGTGGCGAGCAGTCCGGAGGGGGACGAGGAGCTGGTCGTCGTACAGTCCCGGAGCGCGATACACACCGACGACGGTGACGGTGGCAAAGGCCGGGCGATTACCGCCCCCGAGCGCGAACCTATCGCCGCGCGAGATCCCGGTCGAACGCGCCAGATCGCGACCGACGACGGCTTCGCCAGGGTCGTCGGGTTCGCGCCCGGCGACCAGTCTCGCGTCCGAGACGTTCGCGAACGCGTCGAAGGCGACCCCGCGCGTCAGGAAGGGGTCGTCGTCGACGACGGAGAAGACGAACACCTCGGGGCTCGCCGCGACGCCGCTGGCCCGAAGCGCGGTCGCGTAGTCGGCGTCGACGCGACTCGACCACGGGCTCGAACTGCCGGACTGGACGACGGTCGTCTCGTCGGGGTTCGACAGCGGCGCGACCGTCGCGGCCATCGTCACGGCGACGAGCACGACGGCGACGAAGACAGCGAGCGTCGCGGCCGTCGGGACGACTGCGTCCGTCGGGAGCACCCGTGGAGACAGGTGGTCGACTGGTCCGAGTCCGGCGAGGCGGGCACCGACTCCGGACGGCCCGTCGCCACCACTTTCGGACCCTGCCCCTTCGGCTCGCCGAGCGAGCGCAGCGGGCGACAGTCGCGCCGCCGGCACCGTCGCGGCCCCACCAGCGAGGATACCGACGAGAAGCACCGCGATGAGCGCGGGGCCGAGAATCCCGACGACCCGGGCAGTCACCCGGAGCGAGAGCGTCGTCGGCAGGCCGGCGAAGACGGCCGCGTTGACCGCAGCGTTCGTGAGGACGACCCCCGCTGCGGCGCCACCGACGACCGCGACGGTCGCGAGGATGCCCGCTCTAGTCGCGAACAGCGCGACGAGTCGGCGCCGACCCAGACCCGTGGCCCGGAGGACTGCGAGCGTCGCGAGCCTGTCCTCGACGGTCATCCGGGTGACGCTGAAGACGACCACGACGACGAGCACGGCGACGCCGACCGTCACGCCCCCAAGTCCCGCGAGGAGTTGCTCGGTGCCGCGGACGAAAAACGGGAGGCCACCGACGAGCGGAGAGTCCGGAACCGGCGCGTCGGCGAGCGTGCTGGCCTCGGGACTGAGGACGACTGCACCCGTCACGCCGAGTCGCTGGACCGTCTCCGTGTGGCCGACGTACCACCACGACGGGACGATACCTGTCTGCTCCCGGGGAACGGACTGGAGACTGAGGCTCCCGGAGTCACCGTCGAGTGTGACCGTCGCGTTCGCACCCGCCGAGAGCGGCGTGTTCGGTCCGGACGGTGGGCTGATGGTATCACTGTTCGGTGGCGGCGGAACCGACAGGGTGTCGGGAACACCTGAGACAGGTACGCCGACGACCGTCACACGCGTCCCGTCACGGGTGGCCGTCGCCGTGGGCAAGACGAGCGCGTTCGGTGGGGCGTTCGCGCGGGCTATTTCGGGGTCGTCGTAGGCCGTGACCCCACCGGTCGTGTTCAGGTGCGCCGCGAGTTGCGTGGTTTCGTCGGCGGCCGTCACGACCACGAGCGTCGAGCCGACGAGGAGTGCGACGACGGTCGCAACGACCACAACCGCGAGTCTGTCGCGTCGCGACCACCTGACCAGGAGCGCCCGGCGGTAGCTCACGGCCGCGCCACCTCGATGTTTGCCGGCCTGGCCGACTCAGTACCACCAGTCGCGTTCGGGCCGTCGCTCGTCGTCGCGTTCAGCCAGAGGTGGATCCGCGTTCGCGGCGTTCGGTCGCTCCTCGCCGACGACCCTCGGTAGAGTTCGTAGACGAGTCGCGATTCGTTCTCGCCGCTGATACTGGCAGGGGTGTGACGGGTCGTCCAGCGCTCGCCGTCTGCGAGCGAGACGGTGAACGTCGCGAGGCGTCTGTTGGTGACGACAGCGCCACTCGCGTTCGGGTGTTCGACCAGCGCGAGGACAGTGTACGTCGAGGGCTGGGAGCCCCGATGGACGAGCGAGACACGGAGCGGTGTGTCGGCAGTGATTCGGGTCTCGGCGACCGAGGCGTTCGTCCCCGCAGGTTCGACAGCGAGTGCGGCGTGGCCCGCAGGCTCGTGGACCCACAGGAGCGTGGCCGTACCCGCTCCGCCCGCGAGAGCGGCGACGGAGACGAGTATCGCGACGGTCACCGAAACAGCGCCGATATCGGTCCGGTTCGAGGGGAACGTACGGTCGGTGAGCTCCCGAACACCGGGGAGTTCAAGCACGGACCCGAACGGACGAGTCAACGTGGCGGGGACGAGAGGGCCGTCCGACCGCAACACAGCGACTGTTACGCCGGCGAGGACGACCGCAGTGAGTGAGAAGAGGACGGTCACGCCAGTCACGGGGACGGGCGTCGAGAGGAGAGCGACACCGACGAGAATACAGACCGCGACACTCGCACTCACCGCGAGAGCGAGGCGTTCGACCGCCCAGCCAGCAGTCTCGACCGTCGAGTCGGTGGGCGTGATCGCCGCGAGGACGGCGTATCCCGGCACAACGAGTGCGGCCGGCACCACCACGAGTGGACGGATCGGACTCGCGTTCACCAGGGGGACGACGACGACGACCCAGCACAGACACCACCACCCGACTGCGAGGACCAGGTCGAGTCGCCCGGTCCGGTCGTCCCCTGGAGGGTCTTCGGCCATTCACCGGGGGGAAGCGCGCCGTACAATTGAATCCTCCGCACGCCAAACTCCGGACGGCGATCCGCCTGCCACTAGCCGTGGCGACGGCAGAGCTATGCCGACAACCTGCTATCAAATTCGATAACTAGAGGGAGGAGTTTAAGTAATAGAAACCGCCACAGAGAGGTATGCGCGCCACCTCACTGGCCCGGCACACCGTCGACGTCCTGACGATACTCGTTTTGGGGTTCGTGTATCTCCTCGCGCTCTCGGTCGGGACGGTCGTGACGACAGGACGGCACAAGCTCGCCTCGGTGGTCACTGGCAAGCGGTCGGTGAATCGGCGCAGTGACGATCCCACTCGACATTCACACTAGCGGACGGACGTTCCGTCGTTCGGATCGGGGATAGCGATAGACGAACATATCAGCAGAGCCGAAACTGTTTAATACAGGCTTACAGGTAATAGATGGTACGTTAGTGGGTGACAGCACGTGGGGTGTTGTGTCCCGACCGGACAGCAGAGCCCGGACCACGAGTTGCGGTTGGGGTCAATGAGAGGACCGTTCGGGTGGGACCACGCGTCACGCCCAGCAAACGCTCGCGTGAGACCGCGAGGGAGAGAGACAAGCAACGATGTCAGTTGACGTAGAAAGCGAGGACGAACCGGCGCTCGACGGCGTCTTAGACGAGAGTACGGAACCGAGTGGGGGGATGCTCGTTGACGCCGAGAGCGATATCGAACCGACGTTGAGCGTCGTGTTACCGACACTCGACGAGGAGGAGGGCGTCCGCTGGTGCATCGAGCGGATCAAGGAAGTCGTTCTGGAGTTCGGGCTGAAGACCGAAGTAATCGTCAGCGACAGTTCGACGGACCGAACGCCGGAGATCGCGCGTGAACTCGGGGCGATCGTCGTCGAACCCGACCAGGACGGCTACGGTAACGCCTACAAGTACGCCTTCGAGCGCGTTCGCGGCGAGTACGTCGCGATCGGCGACGCCGATACGACCTACGACTTCGGCGAACTCCCGAAACTCATCGAGGTGGCCTACGAGGAGGACGCCGACATGGTTCTGGGGAGTCGCCTCGAAGGCGAGATAAAGCCCGGTGCGATGCCCCCGCTCCACCAGCACGTCGGGAACCCGCTGTTGACGAAGTTCCTCAACACGTTCTACGACGCCGGCGTGAGCGACGCACACAGCGGGATGCGCGTCATCAAGGCCGACTCGCTGGAGGCGCTCGAACTCCAGAGCGGCGGGATGGAGTTCGCCAGCGAGATGATAATGGACGCCGCCGAGAAGGACATGACTATCGCGGAGGTACCGATCACCTACCACGAGCGCGTCGGCGAGGCGACGCTCGAGAGTTTCAACGACGGCTGGCGTCACGTGAAGTTCATGCTGACGAACGCGCCCGGTTACCTGTTCACGTTCCCGGCGTTCGCGTTCGGACTCCTCGGGGTAGCGATCGTCGCCGCCTCGATGGGGAGCCTCCAGCTCGGGTCGGTCACGTTCGGGATGCAGACGCTGATCGGCGGTGTCCTGTTCACGCTCGTCGGCTACCAGGTTGGGAGTCTCGCTTTGTTTTCCTCGATCGCCGCCGACCCCATCCGACACCCGAGAGACCCGATCACGAACGCGATACGCGACCACTTCACGCTGGAGACTGGCGCGACCGTCGGCGTCGTCGTCTTCGCGCTCGGGGCGGCGTACCTGAGTTACGGCGTGATCGCCTGGACTATCACGGGATACGCCGCGGTCCCGTCTCCTGCCTGGAACCTCGTCGCGGCCGGCGGCGTCGTCCTCGGCGTCCAGACGGTGTTCAATTCCTTCTTCCTCAGTCTCCTGGCCCAGCAGACCGAGTAACTGACTTCGACCAGTAACTGACGCCTACCGGTGTCTCGACGGTATCTGTTTCATCCGAAACGATTAAACCGGTTCGCAGTAACATTTTACCGAGAACAAATGGGTGCAACCGCAGTCGTATCAAGTTCGGCCAGTAGCGCCTCGGCGAGCGCTGCTGGCGTCTCGGCGACGGTCACGTCGCTGCTGTCACCGGTGGGGACCGGGGTTGGTGGGATCGTCGTCGCTATCACGCTCGTCTACGTGCTGGCACATCTCGACGTCATCTCGGCCCAGCCCGACGGGAACGAGCGTATCCAGCGGACGCTCACCGCAGCGGCCATCCCGCTCGGCCTGACGTTCGCAGGCATCGTCGCCTTCCGGACGATAGCGCTCCTGTAAGGTGGCCTCGTTTCTGTCCATCGATCGAACCACCACGGAGCGTCGGCTCTACTGGTCGTCTACATGTCGATAGTGAGCGTTCGTGAACCGGGCGGCGTGCGTGAATCACAGATTCACATCGTGGTGCTGTCGCGAGAGTACCCGGACAGAATCGGATCGGCCACGTAGGAAGCGCAAGCCGTTCAGAACAGTATCGACCCGTGGATCGGGTAGACAGCGAACAGGAAGACGTTGAGGATGCCATGGGCGATCGTGATGAACACGAGGCTATCGTAGTAGTCGTAGATGACGCCGAAGATGAACCCAATCGTTCCCGCGAAGAGCATCTCGGCGGGGACACCGTACCCGGAGTGCATCAGTCCGAAGAGCGCGCTCGCGACGAAGATAGCGGGCCAGCGACCGAGTTCCTGTTTGAGTGTCCCCTGGAGGATACCACGGAAGAGGTACTCCTCGACGAAACCGACGAAACAGACCATCACGACGGTTATCATCACGACCTGCGCGACGCTCCAGGTGGGGATCAGCGCCTCGGTCTGGAGGATCGCCTGTTCGACTTCGGCCAGGAGGCCGCCGAGGACGACTGCAGCCGGGACGAAGGCGAGCCCGCGGCGCCAGCCGAACGGGACTTCCAGGTCCGGCCGGGTCTGGTCGACGTAGACGAGTGCGGGGATGAGCGGGCCGTAAATCAGGGGAAACCAGTAGGCAGTGAGCTGGAAGAAGACCGGCATCCCGAGGTTGACGAGACGGAGCAACGGGACCAGCGCCAGGGCCTGGACAGGTGCGACGTCGTCTGTCCACTGTAGCAGGACCGTACACAGCACAAGTGTCAGGAAATGCGCCCAGATAGACGGCCAGAGCCGTCCCGTAAAGAGGAACAACTCGGCGACGGTGATCCCGACGAAGATCGACCCGATAGTGAAGGCCGTTCCCCGACGGCCGTCCAGTTGCTCACGAAGGGAGCGAACACCGCCTGCCGACAGCGCCTGTTCGTCTGACCCCATGTGCCAGTACCCCGAGCGTACTGTTTCAGCAACTGGAATCGAGCGGCATAAACTACCCGGTCGACCGACCGATTCGGCGTCGGAACGCCTACTCGCACAGATCGTGACCGCGGAGAGTGAACCGGGACCCTTTAATCCGACAACTCCCGATACGGTTACAGGTGTCACAGCGATGGAACTGGTGGTGATCCTGCCCCTGACGGGGTGGCGCTCGCCGTTGCGAATCACCGGACCAGGGGCCGACGATGGCCGACGGTGACGAAGACGACGAGCCGACAGATGGGACTCCAAGCGATTCCGAGCGGTCGCTCGACGCAGAAGCCACCGACAGGGAGTCGTTGAACGCAGCCTACGACGACCAGTCCGGTGGACGGATACTGCCCGAGTCACGCGTCGAGCGAGCCGTGACGCTCTGCTTACTCGTGGTGCTGGCCGTCGCCGTTGCGGGCGTCGTCTACGTCTCCGTGACGCCGACACAGACGGCCGACCCCTACACCGAGTTCTACGTGATCGGGACCGAAGGCAACGCGAGTGGCTATCCGTCGAACCTGACAGTCGGCGAGACCGGCGAGTTCGTCGTCGGCATCACCAACCACGAACACGAGGCGATGGACTACGCCGTCGTCGCCAACCTGGGCGAGAGACGGGTCGACAATCGTTCGGTCCGGGTCGCGAACGAACAGACCTGGGAGGACACGTTCTCCGTTACTGCGCGAGAACCCGGCGAGTACCGACTCCGGATCCTCCTGTACAAGGGCGGAACCGTCGAGGGCGAACCGGACGACTTCCTGCGGCTCTGGGTGACCGTCTCTAACGCCACTTCGTGAGTCGTTCCCACGCCGCCGGAACGCTTACTCGGCGGGGCCGTCCAGTGAAAAGCAGACGCCATGTCGATCGAACTGGACGGGGAGCACACGACGGCGCGGGTACTGGTCGACGACGAGTCGCTCGTCGAGGACAACTGCCTCGAACAGATACAGGAACTGGTCGACCACCCCGCCTTTACCGAACCCGTCCGCGTCATGCCCGATACGCACTGGGGTGCCGGCGCACCGATCGGCTTCACGATGCCGCTGGCCGAGCGCGTTGTCCCGAACATCGTCGGGGTCGACGTCGGCTGTGGGATGAATTCGACGAACCTCGGCGGGTACCTCCCGCTGGAAGACGCCGAGCGCGAGCGACGCGTCCGTGAGGCGGTCCCGATGGGCCGGTCGGTCCACGACTACGAGGACTCGGTCCACCTCGTCGACGAGTTCCCGTTCGACCGCGCCAACGAGGTCTTCGCGTCGTTCGACGAGGCCTTCCAGAACCGGTTCGGCCGATCGATCGACCCCATCGAGTTCGATTTCGATGGGTACGACGGCGAGTACTTCAAGTCGCTCTGCAAGCGGGTGCTGACCGGGCAGGCCGGGATGGGCCACGTCATCCGGAGCGCGGGCACCCTCGGCGGGGGGAACCACTTCGTCGAGTTTGCACAGGCGAGAGAGTCCGGCGAGTACTGGCTGGTGATCCACAGCGGGTCGCGCTATCTCGGCAAGGCCGTCGCCGAGTACTGGCAGGGCCGGGCCACCGACCGGCGCGATACGGAGTTCATCCGGTCGTCGATCCCCGAGAAGTACGAAGCGTACGTCAAGTTCGACCCGGAGACCGTCTCTGACGCCGACCTGCGCGCCTGGGTGACCGGTGGCATGGGCGAGTCCCATCTCCGCAAAGAGCAGATTCGGGCGGATTTCGACGACGACGAGATCGACGAGGTATTCCGGACGCTCTCGAATCCGGGGAGCGGTGATCGCAACGAGGCACTCGACTGGCTGGAGGGCCGCGAGGCCGACGGCTACCACGTCGACATGCTGTTCGCCCAGCAGTACGCCCGCTGGAACCGCGAGTTGATGAGCGACGCCATCTGCGAGGCGCTCGGGGTCGACCCGGTCGAGCGCTTCGGCGCCATTCACAACTACATCGATTTCGAGGATCTGGTCATTCGGAAGGGTGCGACGCCCGCCCGCGAGGGACAGCGCCTGGTCGTCCCGTTCAACATGGCCGAGGGGTCGCTACTGGCCCGGGGCAAGGGCAACGAGGAGTATCATCGGACCGCCCCCCACGGTGCCGGGCGGGTCATGGGTCGCCGCGAGGCCCACGAGGAACTCTCGCTGGAAGCGTTCAGAGAGTCGATGGACGGCGTCTACTCGGAGTCGGTCGTCGAGGAAGTTATCGACGAGGCCCCGATGGCCTACAAGCCGGCCGACCGTATCGCCGACGCCGTCGAACCGACTGCGGAGGTGGTCGACTGGCTCGACGCCGTCCACAACCTGAAAGCGCTCGAGTGAACCAGAACGTGTTGTAGAAATCGTTCACTGTGTGTGCGAACTTAGCGCTCGCTTCGCTCGCGCTAAGCGGGATGTGCCGGCCACGTTCGGACTGCGAGCACGCTCGCAGCCCTCGTCGTCGGCTGTCGAGACTTCTACGATTCCAAGCGAGTGCGGCGCTGAGACCGTCAGGTCTCAGCAGAGCACGAGCGGCGTGGCCGGCACCAACCACTGCTGTCCGACGAACGAAACGCGAGCGAAGCGAGCGTTAAGTTCGTCGCCTGTACGTAACAGTCAGGAACGACCAGAGCTAAGTTTGCGAACAGCTCCCGAACACACTATCGAGGCGTCGCGGGCAGGAGAAGCCGTGGTCAGCTGTCCGGTCGCGGCATCGATTCGAGTTCACGGATACGGAGCGTCTTCTCGACGGCCTGGTACTGTCGCTGCCAGGCTTCTTCCGGGAACAGTCCGTTCCGGTCGAACAGCGTGCGAGCATCCTCGGTCAACTCGTAGAATTTGTACGGGTAGTCACGCAGCCGCTCGCCGGACTCGAAGGCGCGTTCCCGGAGGACACCGACCTCGGTCAACTCTTTGAGGTGGCGACGAATAGCGTCGGCGCTCAGCGGCGGGTTCGTGTAGTCGAGTTCCTCGACGCTCGGCATCCCCTGTGGGTGCCCGACCACGTCCGCGAGCAGGTCTGCTCGTTTCTTGTCCGTCGCTTTCTGCAGGGCTCGCCACGCGTCGATCCCGTCGATCTCGCCAGTACCAGCACCGGCGTCAGATCCCGCCCAGGCGTCGGTCGCGTTCCCGTCGTCGATCTCCGGCCTCATACGCCCACGTTGACGTGCGAGCGACATAAACCATTCGCGAAATTTTGAGACTGATACTACAACTAATTTCGCAACTGGTCGCACAGCAATGCCACAATTGATGTGTTATCCGGTCGCACACACACGCGATGGCCGACGAAGACGACCCGCTCGGTCGGCGCGAGACGGCACGCGACGCGATCCCGGACGAGGACGAACTGCTGGACGGGCTCGCCGGGATCAGTCTCACGCCGGCCGAACACCAGCGAGTCAAGGATCTGCTCAACGGCGAGCACCTCCAGCGTATCAAGGGCCACGAACGGCGATATCTGGTCGCGGGCGCGGGCGGTGAGACGGGTGCGGCGTCGCGACGGCAACTCGTGTACGACCGACTCGATAGCCGGACGGATCCCCTGGCAGTCGCCACGCGGCTGGAGGACTTCGGACTGACGCCCGAGGATATCCGGCTGTGGACACGTGTCTTCGACGTTCTCTGTGGCATGGCGACACACGTCGTCGCCGTCATCGAGGATTTCGACGGCGGATACGTCTGGGAACTGGGGCTCCTGTTCGCTCCGTCGTACCGTGAAAAGTCGTGGGTGTTGAAGCGGATATACACCGACGAAGGGACCGAGCGCGAGCGCTACGACAACGGGATGGGTGCGTCCCACGTCGAACTCCTGCTGACCGGTCCTCGGGCCTTCGAGTGGATCGACGTCGACGAACTGCGTGACGCGATAGACGAAATTCCGTGAACTCGTTCCCCGAAGGACGGACTGTACACATCGCGTTGAGTGCCCCGTACTTTGCTCGCCCACGACCGCCCGGCGTGCCGGAAACCGTAGTTCTATGCCGGTCGCTCTATCCTTGTGACACCATGGCCGACGAAACCACCGTCCACGAGGGCATCACGTACGCCGAGCGCGACGCCGGCGAGATGAAACTCGACCTCTACCTCCCGCCACGTGACGACCCGCCACTCGTCGTCTACGTCCACGGCGGAGGGTGGATCGCGGAGACACGGTCGAATATTCCGGAACCGGAGCGATACGCCGACGAGTGGGGGGTTGCCATCGCCAGTGTCAGCTATCGCCTGCAGGATATCCCCCAGACGATGGACGGCGAGGAGATGTACGACCCGGACAACCCCACCCCACGCGGGGCCTTCCCGGACCACTTCGTGGACGTGAAAGCCGCGATCCGGTGGCTGCGAGCCCACGTCGACGACTACGGCTACGACGCCAGCCAGGTCGCCACGTGGGGTGCTTCGGCCGGGGGACACCTCGCGCTCCTCGCGGCCGTCGTCGACGACGTCACCGACCTCGGGGACGCCTTCGCCGACGAACTCGAGAAAAGCGTCGCGCCCGACCAGTCGGGGGCGGTCCAGGCCGTCGTCAGCTGGTACGGCGCCGCCGACTTCACGATCGGCGAGGGTGTCGAAGGACTCCTCCCACTGGTATTGGGTGGTCCGAGACCCGACCACCCCGACCGGTGGATACAGGCCAGCCCAGTCACGCACGTTACCTCCGAGAGCCCGCCCGCGCTGTTGATGCACGGCCGCCGGGACGAGGTGGTCGACGTCGAACACAGCCGTCGGTTCTTCGCCGCGCTGGACGAAGCAGGCGTGAACGCGGTCAGCTACGAGTTACACGACCTGAACCACGTCTGGGTCGAGAACGTCGAGGATATCGAGTCCGAACGCGTCGGGATGGACCTGCTCGGGGCCGACCCGACTCACGCCCAGTCCGTCTCCGAGGCGACACACGTCGAGGAAGGCGGGTCACCCGACCCGCTCGTCGCGGACCTTCCACCCGCTGGTCCCGAGGCTATCGAACGATTCCTCCAACGAACTATCGAGTGAGCGAGATCGAACGCTCGCTCCCGGTCAGAACTCGTCTTCCTCTTCGAATTCACCTTCCATCTCGAACTCCCCTTCCTCTTCGAACTCACCGCCCTCCTCGAATTCTCCGTCTTCCTCTTCGCCGCCGAGTGCGCCCGCGATAGCGCCGAGGATCCCGCCCTCCTCTTCTTCTTCCGCTTCGAATTCCTCTTCGTCCTCGAACTCTTCTTCCTCGCCGATATCGATGTCTACGTCTCGGTCGTGGCCGTGACTGTGGCTATGACTATGGCTGCTGTGTCCCGTGAGCTGTTCGAGTTCCCCGGGGTCCAGCCAGACGCCCCCACAGTTCGGGCAGTAATCGATCGTGACGCCGTGTTCCCTGCGCTGGTCGAGCGACGACCCACACGAGAGACAGTCTAACGAACTGCTCGCTGTCATTGGTCCGATGCATGCGTGTTCGAGGAGCGACAAAAATCTTCTCCTGCTGAACACGCCGTCGCACCGTACTGTCCGTTCTCCGTGCCGAAGCTCCCGTTCGACCTGCCGATCTCCGTCCCGAACTCCCGTTCGACCCGCCGTTCGGTACGCTTCGGACGCGCACGCGACTCGGTTCCCCATAGCCGGGTCCGTTACAGGTCGGGGGTTCGGTCCGTCACAGCGACTGGAGTCACGCGGTAGCTCTCACCCGCCGTCGTCTCGAAGGCCACGACGCCGTCGTCGTGGTCTGTGTCGACTGTCGCACCCTCGGACGTCTCGACGACTACGTCGGGCGTCGCCCGGACGCGACAGCGCTCACCGGAGCCCGAGTGGATAGTCGCGCCGTCGAGGCTCCCGCCGGACCACTCGATATCGACCTCGAAGTCACCCCGGGCACGCAGCCCCGAGACCGACCCCTCGGCCCACGCGTCTGGGAGCGCCGGCAGGAGTCGAATCTCGCCAGCGTGACTCCCCAGTAGCATCTCCACGACGCCCGCGGTGGCACCGAAGTTCCCGTCGATCTGGAAGGGCGGATGCAGGTCGAAGAGGTTCGGCGCCGTCGAATCCGTGAGCAGATTTAGAACCCACTCGCGGGCGCGTTCGCCGTCTTCCAGCCGGGCGAACTGGTTGACCAGCCACGCGGCGCTCCAGCCTGTGTGGCCCCCGCCGTGGTCGAGTCGCCGGTCGAGTGCGGTCTCCACTGCGGCCGCCAGATCGGGCGTCTCTTGGGGCGTTATCTGGTCGCTCGGGTGTGCGCCGTACAGATGCGAGATGTGCCGGTGGCCCGGTTGGGCCTCGTCGTAGTCTTCGATCCACTCCTGTAACTGCCCGTGCTCGCCGATCTGCATCGGCGGGAGGCGCTCGATGGCAGCAGCCAGTTCTTCGTGGAACTCGTCTGCGATGTCCAGTACCTCGGCGGCGGCGACGCAGTGCTCGAAGACGTCCCGGGTGAGCTGGACGTCCATGGTCGGTGCGTACGTGACACTCGCTTCCTGGCCGTCGTCGGTGACGTAGGCGTTCTCGGGCGAGATGGACGGCGCCGTCACCAGCCACTCCTCGTCGGGGTGCTCAACGAGAAACTCAAGGAGGAACGTCGCGGCTTCGTGCAGGATGGGATAGGCCGTCTCGCGGAGGAACCGCTCGTCGCGGGTGAAGGCGTAGTGGTCCCAGACCAGTCGGGAGAGCCACGCCGCGCCCATCGGCCAGAGCCCCCACCGAGCGCCGTCGACGGGCGCCACGTTCCGCCAGCGGTCCGAGTTGTGATGTACTGTGAAGCCGTCACAGCCGTAGTGAGCCTCGGCGATGTCTCGGCCTGGCCCGCGCAAGTCGTCGACGAAGTCGTACAGCGGACCCGCACACTCGCCGAGATTGGCCTGCAGTGCCGGCCAGTAGTTCATCTCCAGGTTGATGTTCAGCGTGTAGCCGCTGTTCCACGGGGGGTCGAACGCCTGGTTCCAGATACCCTGCAGGTTCGCAGGCTCGGTTCCCGGACGGGAACTCGCTAGCAGGAGGTAGCGCCCGAACTGGGCGTACAGCGCCGCGAGGTGTGGGTCGTCGGCTCCGTCGGCACTTTCGGCTCCGTCGGCACTTTCGGCTCCGTCGGCGTCTCCGGCCAGGCGCTCGAGTCGCTCGTCGGTCGGCCGGTCGACGGGGTCGCCAAGATCCAGTTCGACGCGGTCGAACAGCGCGCTGTGGTCGGCGACGTGTGCACGTCGGAGGTCCTCGTAGGGTCGGTCCGCGATGGTCGCCAGGACGTCCTCGCAGGCGGCGGTCGGGTCGTCGGATTCGTGGCTCGTGAACCCCGTCAGCACGACGGTCAGTTCGTCGGCGCCCGTCACCGCGAGGCCAGCGCTCGCCGCGTCCGGCGCGTCCGCACCGGCCACTCGTTCGATGTCTCCGCCGGGAGCGTTCACACGGGCCTGTGCCTCGAAACGCATGCCCCAGCCCCCTTCGCCGCGGCCGTCGTCCGGTACGTCGGTGACCGAGCCCCGGAGAAAGAGTGTGTCTCCCTGCGCGGCCGTCTGAGCGCCCTGCGCTCGATGGAGGCCGACCGTCGTGGCGAGGTCGGCGGGGCCGTCTGCGGTGAGTCGGACCACGAGCGCGTCGTCGGGAGCCGAGGCGACGTACTCGCGAGTGTAGGTCGTCCCCTCGTGGTCGTAGCTGACGCGTGCGACGCCCGCCGACAGGTCGAGTTCGCGCCGGTAGTCTGTGACGTCGTCGTGGCCCACGTCGAGAAAGAGGTCGCCGAAGGGCTGGTAGGGACGCAGACGTATCGGGTCGCCCATCAGTTTCTCGTCGGCGAGTGCCTGTGCTCGCTCTACCTCACCGTCGAAGAGGAGCTGCCGTATCTCGTCGAGATGCTCGCGAGCGACGGGGTTCGTCCGGTCCTCGTGGCCGCCCGCCCACAGCGTGTCGGCGTTGAACTGGACCCGGTCGGTGCCGGGACGACCGAAGGCCATCGCGCCGAGGCGACCGTTACCGATGGGGAGGGCTTCCAGCCACTCCGTCGCGGGCGAATTGTACCTCGTCGTCGTCTGGGGATCGAACGCCGGAGGCATGGTTCCGGATTGCGAACCGACCGGATAAAAGTAGTCGACCTCGCTGGGAGATACTCCCAGCGACGATGGATTGACAACACCACCGTGTGAATAGTTGACGTACGATGCCGCCGATCCACGAGTTGACGATTCTGATTCCGATCGATATCTCGGAATCGGAACCGCCGGGATTGGACGTGCTAGACGTTCTGTCACCCTTCGAGGTGGTCCTCCTCGGCTACTTTCCGGTCCCCGACCAGGCGGCACCGGCGCTCATCAAACACGAGTACGGGGACGAAGCGAGGGCGAGGCTCGATACGATCGCTGCAGGGAGAACCGACGTACACGAAGTGCTGGTGTTCACACACGATAGAGAGGCCACCATCGATCGTGTGGCCGACCAGCACGACTGTGATGCAGTACTGACTGCTGGAGACACGGACCACATAGACCGGATTCTCGTCCCGATCAGAGGTGATGCGAACATCGAGCGGATCGTCTCCGTCGTCGCGGAGTTACTCCGTGAGGGTGATGCCACCGCCACCCTCTTCCATTCGGTCAGTGAAGACGGCGAATCGAGTCAGGGCGAGTTCCTCCTTCGCGGAGCGGCCGAGCGACTGACAGAGTACGGTATCGAAGCAGACCGAGTCGAGTGGCAACTCTCCGAAGCGGGCAACCCGTACCGGGACATCGTCACGCTCGGAGCAGAGTACGATCTCGTCGTTCTCGGCGAGACGGAGCCGTCACTGCGTGAGCGTATCATCGGCGACGTTCTCTCTCGAATCATCGACGAGATCGAGGTTCCGGCACTAATCGTGAGGGACGTGGAATGAGTCCACAGAGAGCGGAGACAACAGACGGGACACGGACGGTATGAGCGCTGAGGGTGGTGAACTCGAGCGGACGTTAGGCTTCCTCGAAGCGATGACGCTCGGCGGCGGGACGATGATCGGTGCCGGGATTTTCATCCTCCCCGGGATCGCGGCGCGGAACGCAGGCCCAGCGAGTTCCATCTCGTATGCGATCGCCGGGCTCGTCGCGCTCCTCGCGGCGCTCTCGCTGTCGGAACTCGCGACCGGGATGCCGATCGCCGGTGGGAGCTACCACTACGTCAATCGGGCCCTCGGTGGCCTGTTCGGTGCGATCGTCGGCTGGGGGATGTGGACCGGGTTGATGTTCGCGAGCGCCTTCTACATGGTCGGATTCGGTCAGTACATCGTCGCACCGGTCCCCGGTCTCGACGGTCGGCATTTCGTCATCGGGCTCGGACTGCTCGGGCTGGCAGTGCTCGTCGGGGTCAATTACTACGGGACCGAGGAGTCGAGCGCACTCCAGAACGTCATGATCGGGACCGAGACGGCGATCGTGATAGTCTTCGTCGCCGTCGGACTCTTTTTCATCGACACTGCGAACCTCCAGCCGTTTGCCCCCACGGGATCTGCGGGTATCCTCGCGACCACCGGTATCGTGTTCGTGTCGTTTCTCGGGTTCGAGATCATCGCCACGGTGGCCGGTGAGATCAAGAACCCGAGTCGGACGATTCCCCTCTCGATGATCCTCTCGGTGGTCTCCGTGACCCTGCTCTACGTGCTGGTCATGCTGGTGAGTACCGGTGTCGTCCCGATCGACGTACTCGGCAACTCGCCGATCCCCGTCTCCGATGTCGCGAGAGTATCGATGGGAACCATCGGGGTAGCCGGCATTGCCTTCGCCGCGATCATCGCGGCCATCTCGAGTGCGAATTCCTCGATCCTGGCCGCCTCGCGCGTCATCTACGCCATGGGTCGGGACGGACTCATGAGTGACTGGTTCAACGAGAGCCACGACCGATTCTACACGCCCTACCGGGCGATACTCGCCACCGGTGGCGTGACGGCGCTCCTGATCGGACTCGGTCTGCGCGTGGACACTATCATCGCCCTGCTGGCCGAGGCGGCGAGTTTCAGTTTTCTCGTGGCCTATCTGCTGGTTCACGTCGCGCTCGTCGTGTTCAGACGGGCGGATCCTGACGAGTACGAACCGACGTTCGAGCTTTCAGGTCTGCTCTATCCTGTGGTACCGATCCTCGGTGTCCTCCTGACGGTCGTGGTCATCTCACAGATGGCGACTCTCATTATCCAGATCGGGTCCGTGATCGTCGGCATCGGTATCGTCTGGTACGCTGCCTATGCGAGAAGTCGCGCCGTCGGTGAGGGACTCTTCCGAGAAGCGATCAGCAAAGCGCCCGCTCGCCCGTATCGAGTCCTCGTCCCGATCGCAAACCCGGAAACACAGCACGGGCTGCTCCGACTCGCCGCGGCTACTGCCCACGCCAATGCCATCGAGGGACGACCAGAACTCGAGGCGATCAACGTCGTCGAGGACCAACGAGACACGCCGTTACAGAACGTCGAATCCGAACGCATCGACCACCAGCGAGACCTCTTCCGGAATGCACACGATATCGCCGAGGAGATGGACGTCCATCTCCGGACACGGGCAATCGTCGTCCCGGAAATCAGCACCGCGGTGCTGGACGTCATCGCCGAAGAAGACCCCGACCAGCTCCTGCTCGGCTGGGACGGTGCGGTCGAGAGCGGTGCGTACACGTTCGGACACACGATCGACCCGATCGTCGAGCGCGCCACCTGTCCTGTCTCCCTCGTCGAACTTACAGACAGGCCGATCGGCAGACCCATCGCGCTCGTCGCACCCGGCCAGAACGCGCCAGTCGTCGCGCGACGCGCCTCCGAGTTCGCAACTGTCGACGGCACGGTGCCGACGTTGCTCTCCGTCCAGTCACCGAACGGTGACACCGAGAGAGATGCCCGTGAGACGGGACAGGCAGTCGTCGAGGAGATCGCCAGCGAAGCCGGCCTCGAACCCGGCGAGTACGACAGCGACGTCCTGGTCAGCGACGACGTCGAAACGGCGATCCTCGGTGCCATCGACGAGTACGACACTGTGTGTATCGGGCTTTCGAACCGGACGGACGGTTCCGGAATACGCTACGGAGCGATCACCGAGACCATCTCGCGGCATGCAACTGGAAACGTCGTGTTGGTACGAGGACAAATCGCCGATAATCACTCTCAGTGACACTCAACCGTTCGATCGAATATGCTGGGGAGGTTCCGAAGTCGAGACGGAATGCTTGACGGCGGTGTCGAGAGAAACCGCCTTTCCCCGGTCTGCACCCCGACCGCTCGGGTCGGGATTATTACGTCAGAACGAGACAGTCCACACGATGGCCGATCTGAGACTCGTCATCGATTCGTTCGAGCAGACTGCGACGTGGACCGACGACAATCCCCGGACCCGAGACGCGATCGCCGAAGCGATCCCGATAGCCGGGAACGCCACGCGATGGGGAGACGAACTCTACTTCCGCACCGAGATCGACGTCCCCGCCGAGAACGCACAGACGACGGTTCCCGCTGGCGCCGTCGCCTACTGGCCACAGGGGAACGCGCTGTGTCTGTTCTGGGGACCGACACCTGCCAGTGACGACGACGAGCCGCGCGCAGCCACACCGGTAAACGTCGTTGCAGCGATCGACGATATCGGACCACTCACACAACTCGACGGTGGCGCGACCGTTCGCATCGAGCGCGCGTAGCACCGGCCACCGACTGAAATATCCCGTCAGCGCGCCGCTGACCCTTCACATGCTGGTACCGTGTTGATAGCGTGTGGGTGATATCACACGCTCATGGAGACACCAGGGTGGCTGACACTCGATGCGGACGAGACGGTGGTGTGGACGGACCAGCCACGGGGGCGAGCAGTCGTGTCGACGCTCGTTTCGGCAGTGGTCTGGAGTGGGCTCGTGCTGGCGTTCGCGTACGCGTTCGTCGAAGTCTTTCCGGGGATGCTCGACCGCTCAGAGATCGCGCCGTCGCGGTTCGTCTGGCTGGCCTCGTGGGCCGTCGTCGGCCTGTGGGTGGTGTACGTCCCCGTGAAGTACGTCGCGCGGTCCAGAGTCAGATACGCGCTCACGACGGAGAACGTCTACGCACGGACCGGCGTGTTCTCGACGGCCGTCAGCCGGGTCAGCGTCGCGGACGTCAGGAACACGACGATCCGTCGCGGCCTGTTCGGGACGCTCCTGGAGTACGGTACCGTCGAGGTGAGCGCCGGCCCAGCGGGGACGGACCTCAGACTCGTCGGCCTCGAAGCGCCCGGACAGTTCCGGCGGACGTTCCAGAACGTGAGTGAGGGCGATGGGGAGGGCGTCGAGAAACTGAGCAACGTCGAGGCAGACCGGAAACAGGTCGACGACGGACCCCAGCAACCGGATGGCGCGGACGTGCAGTGAGGTCACTGGCCCGGGAAAACCAGGCCGACTGTCGTCCAGCAGATGTGAAGATTTCTCAACAAACACGACAGAACACAGCATATCGGACAGGACGTGACCACAGATGACGACAGCGAATCTCGACCTGCCGTACAGCGACGACAAGGTCGGGAATTCGACGAACGGCTGGAAGATCCTGACACACCTCCGCGAGGAGAGGGTCGCCGTCGACCGGGTCGTCCTGTTCACGGACATGCAGACCTGGGACTCGACGTACCTCGTCGCCGAGGACCGGACCGTCCGCGAGGAATTCGAGGCCTATCGCGAGACCGTGGCACCCGAGGCGTCGCTGTACATGGTCGACCTGGCGTCCTACGGTGACCTCGTCACGCCGGAGGGGTACGAGAACGTCTACAACGTCTCGGGCTGGTCGGAGAACGTCCTCGAGTTCATCGAGCACGCCGAGGAACCGACGCAAGTCGCCGACGAGATCGGCAGGTTCGAACCTGCCACCGTCGGTGCGCAGTGAAGCCGCCGATGCAGTGACGGTCTACCGTCTCACTGCCGCTGGGGGGCCTCCTCGTAGGGCTGGACGACGACGAACCCCTCCGGACCGAAACACTCCATCTACATCGCCTCGCCGGAGGTCTAGCCGACTTCGATGGTCTTGTTCGTCGCGACCGACGGCGAGAGCTCCGCACTCCAGGCGACGATTGCGTCCGTGTCCGTGTTGACCGGCGGCGTCAGGACGAGCGGGTCACCGTGTGTCGAGAGGGCTACCGTCCCGGGACCGGTGAGATAGACGTTCGTCGGGTCCCCGAGGCGGTACCCGAGAGGCCGTCGATGACACCGATCTCGTAGTCCACGCGCGACTCGAACGCGAGGGACGTCGTCGCCGTTGAGCGAGACCGATTCGCCCGCGTCGGGGTCGAGCGTCTGGACTTTCTTGCCCTGGTCGGCGACGTCGAGCGTGTAACTGTTCTCGGTCTGGAACTGTTCGTCCGTCTCTGTCGGTGCGTGTGCCGAGGTGAACTGGTCGACGATCATGGCGTCTTCATAGTGATTATTGTAGTGATTTACCGGTACACGCCGACCCCGGGGTCGGCGCGATCCGGAAATAATCTACAATAAGCACTATCACTCGACCGGACGTCGGCATGGGTAAGGGGGAAACCCCGGCAGCGTCTCCGGATCTGAGACACTGGCGGACACGCCGGAGCGTGGCATAAAAAGGTTCGCTGCGCGTCGCTGGTCCGGCGACGCCACGCCCGGGTATACCGGCATGGCCGCCGAACTCCGGAGTGCAATGGTCCCTGACAACCTCCGTGCTGCCGTCTTGGCAGTCACACTCGGCTCGCTGGTCGCCCTCTCCGGTGTCCCCGTCGGTGGGGCCGTCGCCGCCCAGCAGCCGTCCGACGCCGTACAGTCCACACAGCTATCGTTCGACGATGCCGACCGAGACCCGGACCCGGACCTGGACCCGGACCAGGACAGCGAGAACCGGAACCAGAACCCGAACGAAACCGATCCCGACCCGCCCTCTCCCTCCGGAGAGGAAGTCATCGAGCGGTTCGAACAGCGGGTCACGTCCCTCGACACGCTCGTGATGACCTACGAGACGAACGTGACCGTCGACGGGAACACGACGATGGGAACCGAACGGCGGATGTGGGTCGACTACGAGAACGACCGTATCCGGACCGAAACCGAGACCGATCGGACCCACTCGATCACCGTTCGCAACGAGAGCCGGACCGTGACCTACGACGTCGAGAGCGAACAGGTCAACCGGTTCGACACGGTCGGCAATCTGAGCCAGCCGACGCCAGTCGGTGGACTCGTGACCGACACCGAACTGACCTACGAGGGGAGCGAACGCCTCGACGGCGAGGAGACCTACCGGCTGAGCGTGACGCCGACCGACGCGAACGGGACGGCCGGGACAGCCGACGTGACGGTCTGGCTGGACGCGGACACGTACTTCCCGACGAAGGTGACGAGCGAACTGACCGGTGACGACTACGAGTACGACATGACCGCTCACTTCCGGAACGTCAGCCTGAACGAGGGGATCGGCGAGGACCGGTTCACCATCGACATCCCCGAAGACGCCGAGGAACCCGACGTCTCGGTGCCGAACGTGACGACCTACGAATCGCTGCCCGAACTCCGCGAGGGGACGGACCGATCGGTGCCCTCCCCCGACGTGCCCGACGCCTACGAGTTCGAGCGTGGCCACGTGATGGACGACGAGGACTACCAGTCGATCACGCTACGCTACGCGACCGACGACGGTGACGACCTCCACGTGGTGAAACGCCCCGCGACCGAGTACGACTTCGACGAAAGTGACGTCTACGAGCCGGTCGACGTCGGCAACACCACCGGCTACTACTCCGAGTACGAGTACGACGGGAACACGACCTCGACCGTCGTCCTGCCCCAGGAGGACGTGACGTACACCGTCTCCGGCGACCTCTCGAGAACAGAGACCATCGACGTCGCCGAATCACTCCTCCCCGAGTGACCTGACTCGGCGAGTAGAGCTGTCACCCGTCGACTTCGGTCTTCACGACGGTCGCCGGTCGGGTCGTCAGTCGGAGGACGCGGTCGGTGACGCTCCCGAGCAGGGTGCGATACTCCTCCGGCCGCCGCCTGGTGCCGAGCACGAGCAGGTCCACGTCGTGGTCGTCGGCGTACGCAACGATCGTCTCGGCGGGGTCCCCGTGTTGCATCGCCGTCTCGACATCGACGCCGGCCGCCGAGGCCCGGGTACGGAGTTCCGAAAGCGTCTCAGTACCGCGTTCTTCGAGGCCGTGTTCGGGGCCTTCGGCTCTGTCGACGTACTCGTCGCCGCTGTAGGCGGTCACGACGCCCTCGTCGACGACGTAGAGCACGTGGAGGTCGGCGCCGTGTGCGGCCGCGAGTTCGAGCGCGTGCGCCTCGGCCCGTTCGGACGCGACTGTGCCGTCCGTCGAGAGCAAAATTCGGTCGTACATACACCTCGAATTTCGGAGTGGGTCGCAAAAAGGCCACCTCCGATTCCTATCGCTCGGGGACGGACAGAACCGGAGTCCGCCACCGCTCGCCGACCCGTGTCACTCCCGCCCTCCCGGTTCGAGCCCCACAGCCTCGGCCCCTGGGATCTCACGGTCGACCAGCCGGTCGGGACCGTACAGGGCGAGCAGGAGGAGCGCGATGGCCACCAGCGGAATCACCCCTGTCACTTCCGACAGGAGGCGCAACGCCGGGTCGGGGACGCCGCCGGGCGCCATCGCCGCCGTGTCGGCGGGGTGGAGGACGCCCATGCCGTTGATGCCGGCGTGGAACACCGCGACGGCGAGGACGCTCCCGCCCGTGCTGTTGTACATCCACGTCCAGAGGATCGAGCCCGCGAGGATGGAGACGACCCATAGCAGTTGCTGCGTGACCGGCCAGGCGCCGTGGGTCGTCGCCGGGTTGACGAACAGCGGGAGGTGCCAGCCCGCCCAGGTGACGCCGACCACGAGGCTCGAAACCAGCGCGCTGTAGTTCTCCTGCAGGAGCGGGAGCATGAACCCGCGCCAGCCGAGGTCTTCCTGTCCACCGCCCCAGACGGTCCCCCAGGCCAGCACGAAGAGGTAGACGCCCGGGAACGGCAGCGAACCCGGGTCGATCGGCCCGCCCAGCGCGACGAACACCCCGACGCTGACAGTCAGGACGACGAGCGGCAGTCCGAGGGCCAGGAGCCACCACCGGAGACCGATACGCCAGCGGAAGAACTGCGAGACCCACGCCCGGAGGTCGCCACCGCTCGCCCGGATGACGACGGCCGCTCCGACCGGCGGCCCGAAGCCGCCGAACCCGATGAGGATCGACTGGGTCCACGACGCTTCCAGCCCGGCGGCGATGACGACACCCTGGACGACCCACGTGAACCCGTACGTGACCGCGACGAAACTGAGGAGTCGGTGACGGTCGACCCACGACCTCGTGGTCGAGTCGTGTGCTGGTTCGGCCATACCCTCCAGGTACCAGCCGACGATATGAATTAACTCTTGTTGATATTTTATCGGCTGTCCTACTCAAATATCTTCGAGCGAAGAGTCGGATTTTCGACCGTCTGCCCGGGGGTTCGTCCCGAGTCCGTCAGGCCGACCGTGGCTGTTTGCTCGGCCACCTGTATCGCTTCCGGGTGACGGTCGCTGGAGAGACGGATCCCGGAGCGACCGGATCTCGAACCCGATCGACCGCCGCCGGGCGGCCGTCCGACGTCACCACGGCCGTCGAGGCGGTCGTCGTCTCCGACAGCGGAGACTGGGACCCTTCGCATGGTGGTGGTACGTTGATGTCACTGCCGTTCTCAGCCGCACACAGCAGTCGTGGGTGGGAAATCGCATGTGGACTACACAGAGACGCAGTTCGAGACAGCAGGGGATAGCATAGCATGAAAGGACTCGTCCTCGCGGGCGGGCGGGGGACGCGGTTGCGGCCGTTTTCGTACGCGACCACCAAGCACCTCCTGCCGCTCGCGAACAGACCGCTCATCGAGTACATCATCGAGAACCTGAAAGCCGCCGGCATCACCGACGTCGGCATCGTCGTCGGGAACCCCTCGGCGGACGTCGTCCGGTCACACGTCGGCGACGGCAGTCGTTTCGGCGTCGACGTGACCTACATCCACCAGGGCGAACCCCTGGGACTGGCTCACGCTGTGGGCTGTGCTGAACCGTTCGTCGACGAGGGCCCCTTCGTCGTCTACTTCGGCGACACCATCGTCGACGTCGACGTCATGGGGCGACTCGTCGACCGCTTCGACCCCGGGGAACACGCCGCAGGGCTCCCGCTGAAGGAGGTCGACGACCCGACCCGCTTTGGCATCGTCGAGACGGCCGACGACGAGATCGTCCGTATCCACGAGAAGCCCGACGACCCGCCGACGAACCTCGCGTACATGGGCGTGCTCGCACTCACGCCGACCGTCTTCGAGTACATCGACGACCTCGAACCGTCCGACCGGGGTGAACTGGAGTTGACCGATGCGCTCGACGCGCTGGTCGGCGGCGACGAACCCATCGAGTACCACGTCGAGAACGGCCTCTGGAAGGACGTCGGCACCCCGACGGACGTCGTCGACACCAACCGTATCCTCCTGGAGGGGCGCGAACGGCGTATCGACGGCGAGGTCGAGGACGCGGCGACGGTGACCGGCCGCGTCGAGATCGAATCCGGCGCCGTCGTCGAAGCCGGTGCGACCGTCCGCGGTCCGGCCGCTATCGGCGCGGACACCAGAGTCGAGAGCGGCGCGTCGGTGGGGCCGTACACGAGCATCGGCGCCGACTGCACGATCGGGAAAGCCTCGATCGAGTCGAGTGTCGTCTTCGACGACGTCACGGTCAGGAAACGCGAGCGTATCGTCGGGAGTCTGCTGGGTAGTGGCACCGAGCTCACGAACGGCGGCGCCCCCGAGGACGGGACCCAGTACGTGCTGGGCTACGACTCACGGATGGCCCAGTGATGCGCATCGTCACGCTCACCTGTCCGAACTGTGGCACAGTCGTCTCGGGGAACCTGCTGGTCGAGACCCGGAGCGCGGAGTGTCCGGGCGTCGACTGTGCGGAGATCCTGCGCCTGGAGCACCTCTCGGAGGAAGAACAGGCCGTGTTGCGCGAGCAACCGGAGCAGTTTCACTGAGTATCGCTGACTGCGTGAACGGGTCGTCGAGCGGTTTTCGACGTCCAAGGGCCCAGGATTCCACGCCGGTCACTGCCTGGAGGGGTTCACACCGATCTCCTGGCCAAGTGCTCTGACTGTATCGTCGACAATGTCCTGCTTCAGCGCACCGACAGTGGTCACGACGTCAGATTCCGAGACGACAGTCGGGTATCGAGGATGGATGTAGCTTTGCTTCGAAAGACTCCCGACCGCCCAGTCGTCGTCGGTGATCGGGATACTCCCGTCGACATCGGTCGTCGAAATCCCGATCGCGACGTGTTGATCAGGGTAGTCCGGGCTCGTATCGTGACTGACGACGAGGAACGGCCGGTTATACGAATTGAATAGCGACGGGTGAGTGACGACCTCACACCGCAGGTGGTTCGGGGACACCTTACTCTCGGCAGGCTTTTCGCCACGCTTCCATCTCGTCGTCGTCAGCTGCCTCCGCTTCCCAGTCGACCTCGTCCCAGTCGTCGAGATCGTCCATGGATTGCAACGTGGAGAGCGTCGACGCGAGGCCGGCGAGACGAGCGTCCCGAGCGATCGCCCAGTACGAACCCTTGTGTCGGACGAGTCCACGTTCCTCGAGGCGCTGGAGCGTCGGACCGATACTTCCCATCGGGATATCGATATTTTCGTGAATCTCGGTCGGTGTGAACCCCTGCTCGGGATGCTCTGCCAGAAACGAGAGGATGACGTAACTGTTCGAGTCCGGTCGAAGCCAGTTCCCGAACTCGTCCGACTCCGTATATTCGTCGAACTGAATGGGCATGTATTCGAGTGTATATCGCGTATATGGACGTAAAAACCTTCGTAGTGTTCGCTTCGCTCGCACTGTGGTATGGGCCTCGACCACGTTCGGGCCGCTCGTCCGTGCGCCTCGCTTTCGGTTGTCGAGGCGGCCAACGCTTCGAGCACGGGGAGGCCGAACCCGTCGTGGCACGTGTTCAGTGCTGGACTGTGATGGCTTTATCTGCGGGTTCGCATTGAATCTCAGGCCGCTACTCGGTGGCGTCGTTCGACGATTCGTAGCGGGTCTATCGAGTCGCTCGTCAACGGGTGGAGCCGGAGTTCACCGAACCCGTAGCGCGAGTGGGGGCCCACCCGGGTGATCCCGTTGGGGCGGTTTCGACGGGGCGGTCACCCGTGTATCTCAGGACTTGCCCGTGGTCGACTCACTTACCGCTCGCGAGACGAGCGGTGCGTTCGTCGCTCGGTCGTTGCCGGCACACCCCACTCAACGCGAGCGTAGCGAGCGTCCTCAGAAGACGTCCCACGTCTCGCTGACTGGCGTCAAGAACTCCGAATCGTCGTACTCGCGCACCTCGCGGAGTTCCCGCCGATGGTCGTAGATGTCACCGACGGTCGCCAGCGCAGCCAGAAAGCCCGCGAGTCGGTAGGCCGGCAGGCGAAGACGGCCACGAGAGACGATGTCCTTGGCGAGCTGGCCGACAAAGAGGAGGACGAAGCCGGGAAAGCCCACGAGCAGCGTCGAGAGCTGGACGGTCTTGAGATAGGTTCTGGTCTTGCTCCGTGCGAGGTGGTAGGGTTTCAGCGGGTTCTTGCCGATCGTCACGTCTTCCTCGTGGTAGACCACGCTGTCGGGGACGGCCTCGACGTGGTAGCCTCTGACCCAGGCCTGCAGACAGAGATACGAGTCGTCACCGTAGAGGAAGTTCCCGTCGTCGAAGCCGCCGATCTCCCGCCATACCGCACGGTCGACGAGCATCGCACAGCCCTTGCCCTGGACGATCTCCGTCGGTTCGGAGAAGGGCGGTTCGGTCTGGCCCTCGCCGTACTCCGGCCAGCCGCGATAGCCGAAGATGTCACAACCCATCCCGAGTGACTGGATCCGCTCGGAGTCCATGTCGTTGATGCGCGGGAAGGCGATCGCGACGTCGGGTGCCGCTTCGAGTCGGTCGACGAGCAGGGAGAGCGACTCCGGGGTGACGCGGACGTCGTTGTTCACGAACCAGCAGTAGTCGGCCTCGGGTGCGGCGTCGGCCCCGGCGTTGTACCCCGAGGCGATCCCGACGTTCTCGGCTTTCTCGACGACTTCGACGTCGGGGTAGTGTTCTCGGAGGAACGAGACGGAGTCGTCGGACGAGGCGTTGTCGACGACGATCACCCGGTAGTTGTCGTACTCCAGGTCGAAGATGGAGGGGAGATACGTCTCCAGCAGGTCGCGGCCGTTGTAGTTGAGGACGACGATCGCGACGTCAGGGTCTGTCATGTGTCGTCGACTCGAAACGTGAATCGATAGTGCGTGAATGGCTGTCGTCGCGTCGAATAAATCCTATGATACTTCGACGACCGGTCACGAGACGCCCTCCGACGCGAGCACACTCCCGTAGACGTCGACCGTCTCGGCGGCCGATTTCTCCCAGGTGAACCCCTCTGCGCGGTCGTGGGCGCGTTCGGCGAGCCGTCGGCGTTCACGTTCGTCGTCGAGGAGTCGTTCGATCGCGTCGACGTGGGCGTCGATATCGTGTGGATCGATATCGTGGGCGTCGAAGCGGAGTACCGTGTCGCCCGTGACCTCCGGAATCGAATAGACGTCCGAGGTGACGAGTGCAATCGAGGCGACCTTGCTTTCCTCGTCTATCGTTGTTCTCGACAGTCCGGAAGTACCCCAGTCACCCCAGGGGGCAGGTCGAAACAAGCAGTTCCGAGTCTCTCGCTACGCGTTCAGTGGATTCGATGCCTGCGTCAAGTCCAATCGGACAGTATTCGACTACGTCGTCGAGTGACGGATATGCAGCAGACACTCGTTCGACGGCGTTTCGCAGGTCTCGGGGCCGCGTATCCTCGGTGGCGATGAGGACACCCGTGTGGCCCGTCACGTCGGAGAAGTCTTTCCTGTCGTAGGTGAGAACGACCCGATTCGCTTCGGTCGCCGTTTCGAGGACTATCCCGTCGGCCACACCTTTCTCGACGACGTCGTCGCTCCGTCGAACGTGGTAACCCGCTGAATCGAGTGCGGAGACGTGTGCCGGGACGACGTTCTCGTCAGCCGGAATTCGAATTATGCTCGCTTTGTGAATTCGTCAGGTCGACCGGGCGTTCCTCACGGATCCGTTCGACAGCCTCGCGCTCGGCGCGTTCGAGCGAGCGGATACGGTCCGGGTTGTCGAAGACGAACGCGAGCGCGTTGTGAACGTCGGCAACCGAAACGTCCTCGTAGTTGCTCGCGATCGCCTCGGGTGACGTGTCGTCCTGGTACTGGCGGTAGATGTGGAGCACGCCGATACGGGTTCCCGCCAGCCGCGGTGCCCCACCCAGAACGTCCTCGTCGGAGACGACCTCTCTCATACGCTCTCGACAGCGCGTCCTCGGTTATAAGCCACCGGCACACTGTGGAACCCCTGGAACGAATCGACGCGCGCGTCGACATCATGCGGGCCCGAGAGGACAACGGCGTCTCAGCGCCCCCGGACACCGAGGAGACGGTCTACGTGACGACAGCCGTCGAGGCGGCCATCGCCTCGATGACCGGCGGTCTGCGGACGAAAGACCGAATAAATTCAATATATTGAGTCAGGATTCAAAAGACTAATGCTGATGGCGTTCTGGGTACGTGTATGAGTGATTCAGGAACAGCTGCCCACACGGAGAAAGTAGACCGGATCCGGGAGGTTGCGATGACGGTCCGGGAACCGAAGAACGCGGGAGAGATAGCTGACGCTGCAGGAGTGGCCCGAAACACGGCCGAAAAGTACCTCGGGCAACTCGTCGAGGC
>ENA-ORDC01000068-ORDC01000068.1-marine-metagenome-genome-assembly--contig:-NODE-68-length-131007-cov-12.483961_pt1 | contig 131007 bp, 116 predicted proteins | sample MGYA00237783_ERZ508515 | MGnify/ENA primary metagenome ERZ508515 (study PRJEB26186, sample SAMN06268792) | marine metagenome | isolation source: Eden Landing Ponds, San Francisco, CA, USA | place...
TCGCTGACCGCCAGACATTGAGGACGATCGAATGCAGAGAAAAACCGAAACCTTGACAGGTCAATCCATACCAGGAGCTTGCTTGCAAGCGATCCAAGCGATCCAGACAAAGCAAGCGATAAAACAATCGCGAGCAAAGCTCGCTCCTGCAGGGAACAGGACTAACCGAGGCTGAATTCAATGAACACCCAGACCATCACAGGCACAACGGCTGCTGCCATGATCACAGCCCCGGGCTCTGGCCACGGCAAATCCATGGTCACCGCCGCCCTGGCACGCCTCCACAAAAACGAAGGCCGCAACGTCCGCGTCTTCAAGCACGGCCCGGACTACCTCGACCCCATGGTCCTCGAACGGGCCTCCGGCAACCCGGTCTACCAGGTCCACGGCTGGATGACCGGCATGGACGAAGTCCGCTGGCGCCTCGCCGAAGCCGCCCAGACCGCTGACCTGATACTGGTCGAAGGCTCCATGGGCCTCTTCGACGGCGACCCCAGCACCGCCGACATGGCCGTCGCCTGCGGCATCCCCGCGCTACCGGTCATCGGCGCCAACGCCATGGGCCAGACCTTCGGCGCGATTGCTCTGGGCCTCGCCCGCTACCGCGATGATCTGGAAGTGAAGGAAGTCATCGCCAACCGCACCGGCAGCGGCTACCACGCCCACCTGTGCAAGGAGAGCCTCCCCGAAGACATCAGCCTCCTGGGCGCCATCCCACGCAATGAAGCCTTCGACATCCCGGACCGCCACCTGGGCATCGTCCAGGCCGACGAAATCACCGATCTCGACCAACAACTCGACGCCGCCGCCGAAGTCCTAAAAGAAGCCGGCCTCGACCAACTCCCAGCCCAGGTCACCCTAGAGGCCACAGTCCCCGAACAACCACCCAAGCTCCTCGAAGGCACCACCATCGCCATAGCCAAAGACGCCGCCTTCGCCTTCATCTACCGAGCCAACACCGAACTCCTCGAAGCCATGGGCGCCCAACTCAAGTTCTTCTCCCCACTCGCGGACAAAGAACTCCCGAACGCCGACGCCCTCTGGCTCCCCGGCGGCTACCCCGAGCTCCACGGCAAGGCCATCGCCGACAACAAAGCAATGAAAACCGCCATCCAGGCCCACCATCAGGCCGGCAAACCCATCTACGCCGAATGCGGCGGCCTAATGGCCTGCACCGAAACCATGACCGACCCCGAAGATGGCACCGAACACAGCCTCTACGCCCTCATGCCCGGCAAAGTCTCCATGGCCCCCAAACTCAAAGCTCTGGGCATCCAATCCCTGAACACTGAAAATGGCGAACTAAGAGGCCACACCTTCCACCACTCCGAGCTCGAAACGGAACTGGAACCGGCCATGAGAACGACCAAGAAAAACGGCAGTGAAGGGGAGCGCGTGTTCAAACAGGGCTCACTCACAGCGAGCTACTTCCACGGCTACTTCCCCACGGCCCCGAAACTAGTGGCCGAGCTTTTTGGAGCGGAACCCAGCAAGAACGTCTGAAGGGTGGGGGCTGGTAGTCTTTCACGGGATTGTCTGGAGCCATGGATGGCGGAAGACAAGCGTACAGGGACGTATTCACAGCGTATCCCATGAAAGACTACCAGCGCCCGCCCTGGCAATGAATTAACAGGCTAGGAGCGACAAAATGCGCGAGAACGCAAAAGACCCAGAGCGTCATGCCCAACGAATGGCCCGCAAAAAGAAAGTCATGGAAGAACGCATGGCCAACGCCCAGAAAGACCAGGGCGTCCTACTCGTCACCACCGGCAACGGCAAAGGCAAAAGCTCCTCCGGCTTCGGCATGGCCGCCAGAGCCCTCGGCCACGGCATGAAAGTCGGCATCGTCCAATTCATCAAAGGCAAAATGCAAACCGGCGAAGAACGCTTCTTCCGCGACCAACCCAACGTCGACTACCACGTCATGGGCCAGGGCTACACCTGGGACACCCAGGATAGAGAAAAAGACGTCGAAGCCGCCGAAAACGCCTGGAAAGAAGTCCAGCGCATGCTCCAGGACGACAGCTACGGCCTGGTCCTGCTCGACGAACTCAACATCGCCCTGCGCTACGAATACCTCGACTTGGACCAGGTCCTGGACGATCTCCAGAACCGCCCAGAGATGCAACACGTCGTGGTCACCGGCCGTAACGCCCCGAAAGAGCTGATCGAGCTGGCCGACACCGTCACCGACATGACCATCGTTAAGCACGCGTTCAAGGATCTCGGCGTCCGCGCCCAGAAAGGAGTGGAGCTGTAACATGCAATCGCTGATGGTCATGGGCACCACCTCGGACTCCGGCAAGAGCACCATCGTCGCCGCCCTGTGCCGCTGGCTCCACCGCCAGGGCGTCTCCGTGGCCCCGTTCAAGCCCCAGAACATGGCCCTGAACAGCGCCGTCACCGAAGACGGCGGCGAGATCGGTCGCTCCACCGCCCTCCAGGCCCTGGCCTGCGGCATCGAACCGCACAGCGACATGAACCCCGTGCTCCTCAAGCCCCAGACCGACCGCGGCGCCCAGGTCATCCTCAGAGGGCAGGTCTACGGCAACATGGACGCCGTCGACTACCACGGCTTCAAGAAAGAAGCCCGCAAGAGCGTCATGGCCGCCTGGGAAGCCCTCAAGGCCCGCTACGACGTCATCATCGTCGAAGGCGCCGGCAGCCCCGCCGAGGTGAACCTGCGCGAAAACGACATCGCCAACATGGGCTTTGCCGAAGCCGCCGACCTCCCCGTACTGCTCGTCGGCGACATCGACCGCGGCGGCGTCTTCGCCCAGCTCGTCGGCACCCTCCAGCTCCTGTCCCAGTCCGAACGCGACCGCGTCACCGGCCTGCTCATCAACCGCTTCCGCGGCGACCCGGCCCTGCTCGAAGACGGCCTCAAATGGCTCGAAGACTACACCGGCAAACCCGTCGTCGGCGTCTTCCCCTACCTCCAGGGCCTCATCCTGGACGCCGAAGACAGCGTCGGCCTGACCGGCACCGAGGCCGACGAAGACGCCCTCAAAGTCGTCGTCCCCGCGCTCCCCAGAATGAGCAACCACAACGACTTCGACCCCCTGCGCCTCCACCCCAAGGTGGACCTCCAGTTCATCGGCCCCGACCAACCCAAACCCGGCGCCGACCTCATCATCCTCCCCGGCAGCAAGAGCACCCGAGCCGACCGCGAATGGCTCAGGGCCCAGGGCTGGGACGAGCACATCCAGCGCCACCTGCGCTACGGCGGCAAGGTGCTCGGGATCTGTGGTGGATTCCAGATGCTGGGCAGAACCATTGCCGACCCGGAAGGCATTGAAGGCGAGCCCGGCGAAACCGACGGGCTGAACCTGCTGGATCTTGAGACACGGCTGGTGGAAGGAAAGCAGCTGCGAAGGGTGACCGGGGGCTTTGCGGAAAGCGGGACGCCGATGAGTGGGTATGAGATTCATAACGGGGTGACGACCGGGAGTGCGTTGGAGCGGCCGTTGGTTTCATTGGAGGGGCGGCCGGATGGGGCGGTTAGCCTGGACGAGGCCATTGCTGGCTGCTACATCCATGGGGTGTTTGACGACGCAAAGGCCTGCGACACCCTGCTGATATGGGCCGGGCTACAAAACGACCAAGCAACCAATGATTATCAGCAACACAGATTGGCCGAGCTGGACCGGTTGGCCGATGCTGTGACGGAGCATATTAGCGCGGTCCTGCTTTAACAGGACTGACTCCATACCCTTGGCACCTCGACTTCGACCCTACCCTTGGCTGCGCGAAAGCCGGAATTCAACCGATTCCATAGACCGAACCCTGGCCATCGGCTAGGCTGTTGTTTTGAGGATCAAAAGCGTCAGAGGGCAAGGGTCGAAATTATTGTGTTATTCAGAACGCTTGTATATTCAATGATACAGAACGCGGTCTAATCTCTGTTAGGTTCAATATGAAGATGATCTATCGATTGGTCCTTTGGCTATGGCGAGCTTGGCCACTATTTATATTATTGGCGATTCTGTGGCTTCAAGCCTCTTTGGTCGAGTTCTATCCGCAGGAAAGCAAGTTGATTCATAGCTCCTTCTCCCTCGTTGCGCAGATAGTGGGAGGTCTCTTGGTTCTGTACACAATCGATTCGAACTTGGGAGTTCTGAAGGACAAAAAGTTTTTTTCACTAGTATCGCAGTATTTCGAAGAGTTCCCGCTATGGCGCCGTCCCGTGGTGCTATCGGCTAATGGTGTTGCTGCTACGGCCACTGTTGGGAAAGCTAAACTCCGAGTAAAGCGGAACCCGAATACCGTTGAGGAAAAACTTGATTATTTGCAGGCCCAAATTGATGAGGTTAGAAGAGAGTTTGAGTCAGATCTGCAAGAGGTTGAGAGAAAGATCGATAAAACAGCTGAAAATATGAGAAATGAGATCAGAGCGCTCAAGCAGCGATCGAATACTATCGAAAATAAAATCAAGCAAGTTTCGGTGGGTAGTTTGAAGGTCCAGGTTTTGGGTGTGTCATTAATGATCTATGGTTCGGTATCGGGCTACATAGCCTAACAAGTAGTTGCCGTTTGTTCTGGACTTCCGTCGCGCTCTGAAGCAGCCGCCAATGCGAGCGTTATGTGTTAAAACCCTGAAAGGGAGCAGAAGTGTCAAAATTTGATTGGTATATATTAACAGTATTATTTATTGGGGCTGGTCTTCCTGCGCTATACTTCTTTTATATTGCTAGGTTGGTATCAAACCAACCAATTCTTCTTTTTCTTTGTGGGGTTATTCTAATTCTTGTCGGGGTACACGGTCTAGATTTGCTCGTAGCTTTAAAAACACCAATTGCTGATATGAAGCCGGGCGAGGTATTAACGGAAAAAATGATGAATGATCTTGAGGTAAATAATGAAGTGTGGACCTATATTTTCCCTATTGCTACTGCAGCTATAGGAGCGAACCTCATTTCTACTGCAATAACAATGAATTCGGTTCCGGCCAGTGACCTATCCAGGGAACTTTCTCAGGCTCAAGAAGTATCGGGTAATTTGAGGGCTGTGACAAGAGCGATGATTTTTGTGACAGTATTGGCATTTTTAAGTTCATTATTATATTTTGTTGCCAGTATCTTCAGGATATAACAATTTAGTTATATTTATTCAGGATTGCGGTCTACACTTGTCGGCCCGCCGCTTATTTCCGCATTAGATAAAAATACTTCATTGGGAGCAAAAATGGAAATAGAAAGAGTAAAAATTGAGCACTATAAAAGCATCTCTATATATTTCATGGCTATTGCAGGCGGACAAATAACTTTGTTGGGCTCGGTTTTTAGCGAATACTCCCAGAAAGGCTTTGCTGTATTGGCTATATTTTTAATGCTACTAGCTAGTCTTTTTTCGTATTCAATTTCAGATGTTGCGGTAAAAAGGATTTCACCAGCACCCAATTTTAATAATATCTTTTGGGAAAAGGTATATAACTTAGGTCCCAGCTCAAATGAGTTTGAGTATATTAAATCAGTAGTAGCGGCATGTCTATTTGCAATATCTGTTGGTTTCTATAGTTGGTTTGTCTTAAAGGAGCTAACCTTCTAGCAAGGTGCTTCACGTGGGAAAATTTCTCGCTACGCTCCTAATTTTCCGGTGCGCAAAGCGTGAGGAATTAATGGAGATTTGCCTGTGACGACAATGGCTGACGCAATAAGAGAGTACGTTGAATCCCAAGGGAAGCGTGTCGGCTCTGATGAGATCAAGGCAGCCGTGATGGAAAAGTATCCCAATAAGTGGCGACCAACGACCCTGCAAACCCACTTGTACGGATGTGTTGTTAATAATCCAAAGGGATATCTACATCACCCGAATGCGAAAAAGTTTCTCTCGAAGAATTCTGATGGCAGCTTCGAAATCTATTCGGAAGAGAACATAGCCCTAATGAGCGGGAACCTACGGAAGGGGAAGACGAAATACATCTGGTATCGAAAATCTATCTTGGATTATGTCCTTTAATAGATAGTAAGAGTCGATTGACGAAATTTTTTGAAGGCCAAAGTGGAATTAGGATGAATAGTATCCAAGAATTTTTGACCCAAATTATTAGTATCTTTAACACCGGGTCGGCCACCGAGCACTCTTATCGCTCCTCATTTGAAAGCCTTTTCAAAAGCTTGGGAAATGAGATTACCGCTCTAAATGAACCCAAGCGTGTCGAGTGTGGAGCGCCGGACTTTATTATCCAACGAGGTGAGTTGGTGGTTGGTCACTTAGAGGCCAAGGATGTAGATGTTGATATTCGCAATCTCAATGGCTATAGCAGGGAACAGCAGAGGCGTTATCTCGATGCGCTGCCCAACCTAATCTACAGTAACGGCCTGGACTGGGACTTTTACCGCGACGGTGAGCTCGTAGAGTCTGTCACCATTGGGACTCTAGGCAAGACAATCACACCCAATGAAAGCCAGTACGCCAAATTGGAATCATTGTTGGCCGATTTCATTGTCCAGGTGCCCATCAGCATCACCAGTTCGAAAGATTTGGCAGAGCGCATGGCGGGGAAGGCCAAGCTGATTAAATCGGTGTTCTACAATGCCTTGGCTGACGACCTGAGAAGTGACGCCGACACAGACCTTGTCTCTCAATTCATAACCTTTCAGGAAAACCTGATCCACGATATTGATCCTGAGGGCTTCGCAGACATTTACGCTGAAACTATCTGCTACGGGATGTTTGCGGCTCGATTGCATGATGACACCTTGGAGACGTTCAGCCGTCATGAGGCACTGGACAAATTGCCCAAGACCAACCCCTTTCTGAAAAACCTGTTTAGCTACGTTGCTGGACCTGGATTGGATGAGCGCATCGCCTGGATCATCGATGACCTGACCGAAATTTTCCGTGCTACCGATGTGGCATCCATTATGGCAGGCTTTGGAAGCCTGGTCGGACGGGAAGATCCTTTTCTACATTTTTATGAGACGTTTCTTGCTGCCTACAATCCAAGCAAACGCAAATCGCGAGGTGTCTGGTATACCCCCGAGCCCGTGGTGAACTTCATTGTGCGTGCCGTGGACGAGGTGTTGCAGACTGAATTCGGCCTAGCTGACGGCTTGGCTGATACCTCAAAAGTCAATATAGAGTGGGATACCGGCCAGCGTAAGTTGACCAAGAAAGGTAAGCCAACGGCCGATGGGAAAAACGCTATCCTTGAAAAGGAGGTTCACCGTGTCCAGGTTCTCGACCCAGCCACCGGTACGGGCACTTTCTTGGCCGAAGTAATCAAACAGATTGCCCCGAAGATCAAAAGCGTAGCACCCGGCATGTGGAGCGGCTACATCGAGAATGACCTGATGCCACGCATTCACGGCTTTGAAATCCTGATGGCCTCCTATGCTATGTGCCACATGAAGCTGGATATGGTGCTGACCGAGTTGGGGTACATGCCGTCCAAAAACCCACCACGTCAGTCGGTTTATCTGACCAACTCGCTGGAAGAAGGCGACCCGCCAAACTATGAGCTTCCTTTTGCTCGCTGGCTTGCCAATGAGGTGAAGCTAGCCAATACGATCAAGCGCGATATGCCCATCATGTGTGTCATTGGCAATCCTCCATACTTGGGTGAAGGCGGAACATCCAAAGGCTGGATAGGCAGCCTAATGGATGATTACAAGAAAGAGCCGGGCGGTAAGGAAAGACTCAAGGAGCGCAATCCAAAGTGGTTAAATGACCTGTATGTGAAGTTCATGCGCATGTCCTCGCGCCTGATCGAGAACAACGGCGAGGGTGTGCTGGGCTTCATCACCAACCATGGCTATTTGGAAAACCCAACCTTCCGGGGAATGCGCTGGCATCTGCTTAATACCTTCGACAAGATCTGGGTGCTGGACTTGCATGGTAGTTCCAAGAAAAAAGAGCAGGCGGCTGATGGTTCGAAGGACGTCAATGTCTTCGACATCATGCAAGGTGTATCCATCATCATTGCCGTCAAAAAGAAAGAATGTGGAGATGGTCTGGCCGAAGTCATGTACGGCGACCTATGGGGCGACCGCGCTAGTAAATACAAAACTTTGAGTGAGCACAGACTGGGCGATGGCTTGTTTGAGAAGATTGATGTTATGCCACCACGATACCCGTTTGTTAAGCGGGATTGGTCTGACTTTAAGAGTTATCAAGACGGTTTTGCCATCAACGAATTTATGCCGGTAAATGGGAATGGGATCGTCACCAAAAGAGATAAAATAAATGTTCACTATACTCCTGAGGGAGTTAGACAGGTAGTCGAAGACTTCTTAAACCTGGACGAGGATGTTCTTAGGCGTAAATATAACCTGTCTAAGGATGTTCGGGATTGGCGATACGCTTGGGCTAAGCAGGATATTCAAAAAGAGGCGCCAAACATTCCAGTTCAGGCGATTGGCTATCGCCTTTTTGATCGCCGTTACATATTCTATTCGGGGAGAGCGAGGGGGCTTGTTGGATGGCCAGTGACACAAGTAATGTGCCATTACATTCGCGGTAAGAATATCGGCTTGCTAACAGCTAAAGCCCACCGGGATACTCATTTCGCGCACGCTTTCGTTACAGATAAGCCCACAGAAGCTATTCATTTTTCAGCCACAACTGGCTCAAATGCGATGAACTTCCCCCTCTATCTCTATCCCGAGGATGACCTCCACGATACTGAGCGCCAAATCAACTTTGACCCTAAACTCTACGCTCACCTGCAAAAATTGGCCGAACACCCTGAGCACGGTACGCCCGATGAGGTAGCCGTATTCGATTATATCTACGGAGTACTGCACTGCCCGGCCTACCGAGAAATTTATTCTGAATTTCTGAAATCCGATTTCCCCCGCATCCCTTGGCCGGCCAACCCTGATGAATTCTGGCATGTATCGTCCCAAGGCGCGGCCCTACGGAAGCTGCATCTGATGGAGCCAGCGGCAGTGGGTGCAGTGCCATACCCTTTCGAAGGCGACGGTGACAACGTGGTGGGCACTATTGGCAAAACTTCGTACCGTGATGGCAAGGTTTGGATTAACAAGACCCAGTATTTTGCCGATGTGCCAGAAAAGGCCTGGAATTTTTATATTGGTGGCTATCAGCCCGCTCAGAAGTGGCTCAAAGACCGCAAGGGTTTCGCCCTAACATTTGATGACGTCAGACACTACCAGCGCATCATCAAGGTGCTAGCCGAAACTGATCGCATTATGAGTGAAATAGATATGGCTCTGGATAAGGCGTAAGTGCGAACTGCTGGAGCTTCTTGGGAACTCATTGACGTAGCCTTTGCTTAGCGCATATCCGGTTGAACACAGGCTAGCAAGGCGCTGTTACGGAGATTTTACTCGCTGGTACTGCTAAAGTTCCGCAGAGCGCGGCCTTAGCCGAAAGGAGGTTCAATGCCAACTAGGCAGGAAGTTGCCAGAGCTCTTGAATCAATATTTTCTGGAATTTCTCATTTGCAAGATTCCTTCCCGGGTCGGCAATTCACCATTGATGGGCGATTGGTTGGTGATATTGGTGAAGTGCTCGCAGCAATGGTTTATGAAATTGAGTTGGATGGAGTGTCTCAGCCCACTCACGACGGTACGGCTTCAAATGGTGGTCGCGTCCAGATTAAGGCGACGTTGCAAGATGCTCTTACTTTCAAAACCGTTCCCGAATACTATCTGGGTATCAAGATCAACCGGAGTGGTACATTTGAAGAGATTTACAACGGCCCTGGGCAGCCTATTTTTGACCACTATTCGCACCGCTCGGGAATTGGAGAAAAGTTACTTCGATTCCCGAATGCACAGCTGAAGGAACTGTCGGCCCAGGTTCCTGATGATCAAAGAATTTTCAAGCGAGGCGGTTAGCAAGTTAAGCTGTCGGACAGGTTTTCCGCTGTGCTCCAAATTTGCCGTAGCTATAGGCGTTGAGATGGTAGAAAACCTACGGCTGGGTTTGAAGGCCCTGTGGCCAAGGGTGGGCTAGGAGGTGTGAACCTAGCGTAGCCTTTAACAAACAGGCTCAACGAGACTCACACCCCGAAACCCAGACAATCGAATCCTATGCCCCAATATCAACCCACCAACACCCACCAACTCCGCATCGGCAATTTCGTCCTCACAACCCTGCTCGATGCCCAGATGGAAGCCAGCTTCAGCCTGGTCCAGTCGATCCCTGAAGAAGAGGCCAGGCGCCTGCACGCCGAAAACCGCCGGCCCACACCGCCGCGCATCACCCTTAATGCCTTTCTGCTGGATACCGGCGATCACCGGATCCTGATCGACACCGGCATCGGCGCCTTCGCCGGCGAGGGCGGTGCCGGTCTGATGGACAACCTCAACGCCATCGGCCTCGACGCCAGCGCCATCGACACGGTCCTCATCACCCACATGCATCCCGACCATGTCGGCGGGTTGATCGATGCCGACGATCAGCCGGTCTTCCCGAAGGCGAGGGTGCTGGTTCCGTCCGGCGAACTCGACTACTGGCGCGGCGACATCCCGGAGGGCGCGTCCGAGGTCCTGACAAAACAATTCCAGGCCGCGCACCGCGTCATCGCCGCCGTCGGCTCGCGCATGCAGCGCCTGGCCGGCACCGAGGTCCTGCCGGGCATCACCCGCGTGCCGCTCCCGGGTCACACGCCGGACCATTCCGGCTACCGCATCGTCTCCGGCGAGGACCGGATCCTGATCTGGACGGACATCGTCCACCTCCCCGGCATCCAGTTCCCGCGCCCCGAGGCCACGGTCGCCTTCGACGTCGACCCACCCCAGGCCGCCACCACCCGCCGCCGCATCATGGCCGAACTGGCCGAATCCCGGGAGCTGGTCGCCGGGCACCATCTGGATTTTCCGGGGATTGGGTATGTGGCTGAGGACGGGGATGGGTTTCGGTTTTTGCCGCATGTTTGGAGGCCTACGGTCTGAGGTGATTCCGGGAAACTCGCGAAGATCAACGTTTGTGGGACTCCTCCGCCAAACTGGTTTCTGATTGTGCTCGATGATAGGATTTCGTTCCCCGCGGTAAAGACAGAAAGGAGTCTGTGATGACCAAATGGATTTTCTCATCTGAAGATGAGCGCAAGACACACCACTTCGAGCCTGAGGTACGAAGCTTCAGGATGAAGAAGTTCTCCTACCTGTACCAAGAGGGTATAGGAGCCCACGGGAGCTTCTATGTTAAAGGCAATATCGCCACCAGAGGTGACAGCCTATTTATCTCTGCTATGGGCCATACGCCTCCCATGGAACTTGCCGACTACAAGGGGGCTTTTGACTTCTACGGAAGTGCTGTCTTGATTTCTGGGGGAGAGGTCATTGCGCGTAAGCGCCTTAAACAGAGCAATCAAGAGCTTTGGCCTGAAACCAAGTACGCTCCCATTGGCTCGGCCAAGTTCTACTTGGCGCCCTCGGAAAATCCATTTTCGTATAAGGTAAGAGTTGAGGTCGGCTACTGGTTTGATAGTGGCACCGGTACCAACTCAAGTTCCCTTGCAGTAAAGGAAATCCAGCTAAAGGGTAGAGGCCAATGACCAGTACAATACTGTTTCGTCGCCTGCTCATACAGGTCTTCATCATTGCGTTTCTGCTCGGTTGTTCCGCTGACCAGGATAAAGACGTCGATCAACCTAATAAGAACGCCGCAGCCTTGGTTAAGGAAGCACAACAGCTTATGGTGGAGCATGGTCAGGGCGAGGAGCTGGAAAAAGCCCTTAAACTGACAGAACGTGCCACGAAGGTTGATCCAGATTATGTCTCGGCTTATATCGCACGGATAAATATCCTGAAGCGTATGGGCAAAGCCGAGGGTATCGTTAAAGCAACGGAGCGTCTGGTTGAGCTTCAGCCCCATCCTGAGAACCGCCTCTCACTGTGCATGGCCCAAGAAGCAACCGGAAAAAGTGACGGTAAGAATTTGGAGTGTTACCGACAGCTCATCGAGGATATTGAAATTGATTCCGACACGCCAGATGGGAGAAGAGAGACCTATCTTCTCGCGCTCCGGTTGGCAGGGGATGAGGCTTTTGAAGATGAGCTGAATGCTTACCTGAAAAGCCTGGACTCCGATGATGACGACATGGCCCGAGAGTTGGCCAAATTCAAGTTCATTGAGAAGTCTCGGGAAGACTTGCTTCGAGAGGTTGCGCCCGTTTCACACTGATCTGCGAAGAACCAAACAAAACAAGGGCCAAAGGACAGGCCAAAGGAACTCCCCCTGGCTGACAGAGAGGACAACCACCACCAAAGACTCAAGGGAGGGGGCTAGCTACTGACCAGTCCGGTAAACGGATGCGGCGCCCACAGCAGAAATTATCGAAGGCGCTCCTGCCGGGCATCACCCGCGTGCCGCTACCGGGCCACACGCCGGACCACTCCGGCTACCGCATCGTCTCCGCCTGCCCCTGAAACTCTGAGTTGACAAATGAATAAGAAAAAACAAAACTGTCAACTAATAAAGGTGCGTCAACTTTGGAGGGAGCCATGCTGCATGACCGTATCCGTCGTGCGCGCAGGCTGAAGGGCTGGTCTCTTCAGCAATTAGCGGATGCCTTGGGGGACCTGTCGAAACAGGCTTTGTCCAAGTATGAACAGGGAAAGGACACACCGAACTCGACCCGCCTGATCCAGATCGCCGATGCCTTGGATGTTACTCCTGAATACTTTTTCCGTTCAGAAGAAGTTGAGTTGGGAGAAGTGGATTTCCGCAAGCATTCGGCTCTGGGAAAAGGCAAGCAGGCGTCGATCAAGGAGCAGGTGCGGGAACACCTTGAGCGCTATCTGGCTGCCGAGCAGATTGTTGAGTTGGATTCTCAGCGTCTGGAGTTGCCGGCGTTTGCCGTTCGGAATGTGGGTGAGATTGAAGAGGCTGCGAATGAACTCCGGCGGCAATGGGAGCTTGGTGTTAATTCCATAGCGAATCTCACTGAAACTCTCGAGGAGCATGGCATCAAGGTTGTAGGTCTTGAGGCGCATGAAAAATTTGATGGTCTCTGTGCCTGGATTAATGATGGCGCTGACGCTGTCATCGTGAGTAACACTGACCGTGACGGTGAGCGCCAGAGGTTCAATCTCGCCCACGAACTCGGCCATCTGGTTCTGGAAATTCCGCGAGAGATTGAAGGCACTCGGCAGGAGGAGAACTGGTGTCACCGATTTGCTGGGGCTTTCCTGTTCCCGGCAAGGCAGGTTCGTGAAACCTTCGGCGCCTCCAGGCATCGTGTTCTGGGCGAGGAGTTCCTTCTTGCCAAGCAGGAATGGGGCATCTCGATGCAGGCCACTCTGCGCCGGCTCTATGACCTCGGTATCATCAATGAGTCTTTCTACAAATCGACCTCCAAAGACTGGTCGATCCGGGGATATCGAAGAGGCGAGCCGGATGCTCTCCCCAGCGAGCGTTCCTACAGGCTGAAGCAGCTGGTTTACCGGGCCCTGGCGGAGGACTTGATCACTCCCTCAAGAGCGGCGGAACTTCTCAATGTGTCGCTCGACCAGATAGAGCGGGTGATTTCCAACCGGTAAGCGAGTGAGCGCAGGGATGCCAAGGAAGATTCTCGTCTCGGATACGAATATCTGGATTGATCTATATCGAGGTGGATTGCTGGAGACCGTATTTCAGTTACCGCATCAGTTTGTGACCACCGAATTTGTCTGGAGGGAACTACACCAGCCGCCGGGCACGCGTCTTACCAATCTCGGTCTCCTGCTTGAACCGCTCAACCAGGATGAAATTCTGGAACTCTATGCACTTCGGGCTGACCTGGGGAATTCATCGATTCCGGATGTTTCATGCTATCTGACAGCACGGAACCGAAACTGGATCCTGCTTACCGGAGACAAGGCACTTCGCAGCTCGGGTTTTGAGGCAGACCTGGACGTTCGCGGCATACTCTGGTTGCTGGACGAGCTTTACGAGCACAGTCTGGTGAACGGCGGCACGCTGGCGGCAGGTCTGCAACAAATGATTGATCGGGGAGCACGCCTGCCTGAAACCGAGTGTCAGCACCGCATTAGATTATGGGAGTCCTCTGGAGCTTAAGTCTTCCCGCAGGCGAGGGTGCTGGTTCCGTCCGGCGAACTCGACTACTGGCGCGGCGACACCCCGGAGGGCGCGCCCGAGGTCCTGAAAAAACAGTTCCAGGCCGCGCACCGTGTCATCGCGCCGTTGGTTCGCGCATGGAGCGCTTGGCCGGCACCATATCCGACCGGTTCTTCAAGCATCTGCTTCGCTCACTCCTTGCTACACGCCCTAAGAACTTTTTTCGGGGGCGTTTGGCCGAACCCCTCCTCGCTGAAGAGCCTGAAGTTGTTTACCTGATCGAGCGCCTGGGCCTTGGTCCCAACGTAAAAATCGCTGTAGTAGATGCTGCAGTCCTGCGAATGGCCATATTCCACAAGGTCTTCACTAAAGATGTAGACCTGCTCGTCTGACCGGTGTTCCGGGGTATCGTTAAAGCTGGTCGTCCAGCGCCCATCAATGATCTCCCGGCTTCCGTCTTCCGATTCATAGAAAAACTTGTCGTTCCTCACGCCGCTCGGGCTGACGTCTGCCTGGGTAAGCAGGACTCCGTCTTGCGGAATGTCGTAAACCGGGGCGCCATTCTCATAGGTGAGAGGCTCGCCCTCGGGCACGTTGTAAACGACGTAAAAAGCGCCCTGGTAGCCTTCCGTTAACAGGAAGATTTCGGATTTCTTTTCCTCGGCTGAACATCCGGTTGTTGTCAATGCCACGAGGGTGCCGAGGATTGCAAGGAAGGCTGTTGTAAAACGCGTACTAATGCTCATAGGTAATCGTCCAGATCGACGAGATCGTCAAGGTAGTTGCCAAGTTGTTTGCGGAGGTAGCCCAGTTCCTCGTATCCGGTATAACGACCATTGTTCGGGCTGGTCGAAGAGAACTCCGCGTTCCAATCCGAAATGCTCTTGAAGGCGCCACTGCCATTTTTCGAAAGGTTCGAAGACAGAAGGTCAGCAATGGTTCCTTTGAAGCTGCCATCCTGGTTGAGGGGGAGTCGTACGGCAGATGCAATCATTGGATGGTCAGGGTTCCCTCTTAAACTGAGTGGCGCAACACCTTTGCGAACGTGAACGCCAAGGAAAACGCGGGTGTCGTCGGGGCCTACAACAAAGGCTTCGCAGTTGGGAAAGCCATCGCCTTTGATGAAGGTGACCAGATCCAGATGGCGATTGTCGCGGTCAACGTATGCACGGATCCTGTAGTTCACGTTCAGCGTCGGAACGTAAGTGAACCCCAGCTTTTGTTTCATGTCTTCTGAGAACGGCATAAGGTGATTCTGTCCTTTGTAGCCGCCTTTGATCCGAACACCCCTGCCGTTTGAACCGTTGGGGAGTTTGTAGAACGTGCTGGTGATCCTGCCTTTCGGCTTAACTGCCTCTCCGTCGTATTTATAGGGTTCATCCGCCAGCGGATGGTTAGAGGCATCAGAACCAGTGAAGGTTTTTGGATTCGCTTCGGATTTCGTATTTACCGTGAAACGATGCCAGATGCGCGAAGTTATTGACGGGTTACTATTGGGCTTGAGCGAAAAACGGCGGTCATCGCCTTCGAAGTAGAGACCAGACCAGCCAAAGGTTTCTTTGGGATGAAATGATCGGATATTGAACTCGTACTCCGCGAGTTCGGCAGGACGTTGTGTGCCCATGGTGTCCTTCCTTTAGACGTGGTGGGTTTCCTTTCACTAACGCGATGCTAAGAACCTGCGTTGGTAACTGTCAATTGAGCAGATCAGTGGATGCGACCCCTGTGTTGACCTCGATTCGCTCACTCTGTTCGTCGGCAATGTAGGCTGTGTTCCTGGCATCCGAGCGGAACAGGTAACCGTTTATGCCTTCCTCGATCTCAATCACCTCGTGCTCCTCCGCGTCTTTCAGCATGCTTTTGGGCGCCGGGTGTCATGTAAATTTTCAGAAGACTGGTCTTCCTTCAGTCGATTAAAAACGCAGCGTCAGCCCGACACTCGCTTCCACCTGAATAAAGCCACTGCTATCAAAGACGGCGGTACAGCCGCCGGAGCAGAACACCGCGCCGCCGCTTTCGAGGACGGTGTAGCTGCCTCGCAGGTCAAATCGCATCAGAAGGTTATGGCTCAGCGGCAGCTTGTAGCCTCCGCCCAGGGAGATGGAGGCACGGTTATGGTCTCTGAAGCCACCCGGTTTGGGCTCCAGCCGGGTCAGGCCCGCCACGCCGGACACAAATGGGCCGGTCGTCCCGCCTTGGGGGAAATGCAGGCCCCCGAGCTGCAACTGGTAGATCACCACATCCAGGGCAGTAGCCGGCGGGGTGAAAAGGGGCTCGGAGGAGCGGACCCGGGTTTCCTGGCGGGCGACGTAGAGTTCCAGCTGTTTGCCCGGTTCCGCCAGATCCATGTTCAGGGTCAGGCCCGGGCTGCGGGAGTCGTCGAAGGTCAGATCCTCCGTGGTGCTGGCGCCGGCAGTGCGGACCTCAAAATCCCCGCCCAGCCGGTATCCGACAAACGGGGTCAGCTCCACGCCGGCCTGTGCAACCATGGGAAGCAGGCAGGCGGCAAGCAGCAGCCTGTGGCGTCGACCCATGGCGAGTCTCCTCTGGAACAGGGAACCTTATTCCCTGAGCTTCAAAACCAGTTGACCGTCCTCAACATGAACGCTGTCGACGCCCTCTGAAAAGGATCGCCAGAATCCCGGGTCGTCTGCGAACTCGTTGACCAGATCAACGTTCTTAAGGTCGCCCAGCCACGCGTTCGGAAGGGGTACGCCCATGACGCTGATGCCCTTGAGTCTGACCACGGGCCTGTCGTTGTTAACGGCCAGCTCCACGCCGGCATGAACCCGCAGGGTCTGCCCGCCGAGCACGGGAAAACCCTCCTCAAGCGGCACCAGCAGCACGACACTGAGCAGGTCCTGGGACAGATCAACCGCCAGCTTTCGGGCCAGATCCGTGTTGTTCGCCAGCATCCCGTTGAGTTCACGCTCACTGAAGCGAACCTCCCTGCTGGCGCCTTCCTCGCTGTAGGGTTCGGGCTCCGCTGCAGGGCTTGAGGGCGCCTGCGAATCAACGCCCAGAACGTGCAGTTTGCTCTGGAGTGTTCGCTGTTCGGAGGTGTTCAGTTCAACGGGGTCGAACGCTTCAACAAACACATACTGGCTCAACAGCCAGTAACTGACCCCGAAGGTGACAACGATGGCGAGCAGTACAATCCCCAGTACCTGCCAGCCACTGAAGCCCTTTTTCACTGCTCGGCCCTGTGCCTGCTGACCAGATTCGTCCATAACGGGCTCTTCTCCCACTGGTACCTCTCCGTACCCCTATTCATGGTTCATCTTCGCGCAATCCTGCTCAGGCCGCTACTACCCACCGCATCTTGACTGGATCGGCCAAGTCCCGGGGACTGGTCGGCGGGCATCATTCGGGTTTTCCAGGGGTGGGTTTGGGGTTGCCACATGTTTGGAGGCCTAAGCTTTAGCGCGCCCAGGTCCTGAGCGCAGTATTCCCCTTATCTTTTCGGTGCGGTATCGTTTTGGTTCAGGAGGTGTTTTATGAACTCAGGTATCAGAGACTTGCCCATCGACGAGCGTATCCAGCTCGTGGAAGACGTCTGGGACAGCATCGCTGAGGATCAGCAAAAGCTTGAGTTGACTCAGGCACAGCGGGAAGAGCTGGATCGAAGGCTGAATGTCTATGAGCAGGATGGCCAATCAGGCAGTGATGCTGGAACAGTTCTGGAAGGGATACGCCGGAGACTATGACTTACAACGTTCGGATTCGTCCGGACGCCGAGAGGGATATTGAAGACGCAGCCCAATGGTATGAGTTGCAGCGCCAGGGATTGGGGCATGAATTCATGGATTCGGTGGAGCAGACACTGAATCGCATCAGTGAGAATCCTTCCCTTTACCCTGTTGTTCACAGAGACTCACGCCGAGCTCTGATCAGGAAATTTCCTTTTGGCGTTCATTATGTGGTTACCGGGGATTCGGTTGTGGTGATTGCGGTTATGCACGTACGCCGTGATCCGCGCCGATGGAAAAGTAGAACCTGAACTCAGGACCAATATGCTTCTCAAGCGCAGAAAAACAAACTAGAAGCTGCGTACAGTGGTGTTCGGCGATGCTGGAAAAGTTCGTATCCGAGAAAACGGTGCTCCTTTGGATCATCTCCACTTTCAGCTTTACTCTCGTTCTCGCACTGCTGGGCGGTTTGATTATCCTCGGAATCGACGGCTGCTGGCCCATAGGCAGCAGCCACGCGGCGAGCAATTGTCTGTCAGGAATAGAGCCAGGTTTCCTATCTTTTATGCCCTCCATACTCGGAGCAATAGCTGGCACCGTCTGGACGATCAGGGAGCGAAAGGTACCCTTAAAAGGAGATTGTAAGCCTCTAAACAGTAGATCCTGAGAGCGTGCTACCGGGCCACTCGCCGGACCATTCCGGGAACTGATCGCCGGGCACCATCTGGATTTTCCGGGGATTGGTCATCTGGCCGAGGACAGTGGTGAATTTCGGTTTTTGCCGCATGTTTGGAGGCCTACGGTTTGATCAGAACCAGTTAGGGTTGTAGCTGGTTTAAGATTTCTCTATTTTGTTAAGTATGGCTATACGAAATAGAAAAAAACTAAACCAGTTAACCCAATTACTTCCGGAAGGCCTCCTGGTGGATGCGGCGTGGCTGGAGCGGCATGGTTATTCCCGTGCGCTACGTAGTCAGTACGTTACTGCTGGCTGGCTGGAGCAGCCGGTACGAGGTGTGTTTCGTCGGCCGCGAGGGGAGGTGAGTTGGGAGCAGGTTGTAATCTCCCTCCAGACCCTGCTGCAGTACCCGGTTTCAGTAGGTGGCCGCACTGCTCTGGAATTTCAGGGCTATGCCCATTATCTCCCGTTCCAGCAGCTGCAGGTCCATCTTTACTCGGATGTGAAGTTGCCAGGCTGGGTGAACAAACTTCCGATTGAACCGGAGTTTGTGGTGCATAACCGTCAGCGGTTTCTGCCCGCCGTGGAAGTGCCATCCTGGGCAACTTCTTTGACAGACTCATCCGCTGGAAGCGGGACGCCGCTTCCGGGAGCTTTAAGGGTTAGCTCCTGGGGCCACTGGAGCTGGCCCTTGATCGTTTCCACGCCTGAGCGCGCCTACCTGGAGTTCCTGGATGAGTTACCGAACCGAGGGACCTTTCACATGGCGGATACGTTTATGGAAGGGCTGGGCAACCTTCGGCCCCGGTACTTGCAGTCGCTGTTGGAATCCACACGCAGCATTAAGGTGAAGCGGCTGTTCTTTTTCTTCGCTGACCGCGAACGTCACGCGTGGCTTAAGCGTATCGACCGAAGCCGGATTGATCTGGGATCCGGGAAGCGAATGCTGGTTAAGGGGGGAGTCCTGGACCAGGAATATCAAATTACCGTACCCACTGAATTTGCCAGGGAGGAAGGCAATGGCATTTAACGAGCAATATCGCCGTCAGGTTGAGTTGCTGGTTCGAATCCTGCCCCATGTGGCTGAGGAGGATTGTTTCGGCCTGAAGGGCGGCACTGCAATCAATCTCTTTCTCAGGGATATGCCCCGTCTATCGGTGGACATCGATCTGACCTATCTGCCCATCGAGCCATGGGCTCGTTCATTGGCCGAAATCGACGCGGCACTGAAGCGCATTGAATCCCGTATCCAGTCCTCAGAGCCTGACGCTCGGATAACGCGGTCAACACCCGCCAGCCAGGATGAGATCACCAAACTGCTTATCCGCTCCCGGGATGGTGTACAGATCAAAATTGAGGTGACTCCGGTCCTGAGAGGCGCGGTCTATGAGGCTCAATGGATGCCGGTCTCACAGTCGGTGGAAGATGATTTTGGCTTTGCAGAGGCACAGGTTCTTTCCTTTGCGGATCTCTATGCCGGGAAGATTATTGCGGCCCTGGATCGTCAGCACCCAAGGGATCTGTTTGACGTTCACCATCTACTCGCGACCGAAGGGATCAATGAGTCGCTTCGAGCCGCGCTGATCGTCTACTTGGTCAGTCATGACCACTCGCCTCATTCCCTGCTTGATGCAATCCGGAAGGACATCACCCAGGATTTCATGCAGAGTTTTGCTGGTATGGCTGATGACGGGGTAACTCTGGAACAGTTGATAGAGGCCAGGGAACAGGTGATCGCGGACGTTGTGAAAAACATGCCGGATTCCCACAAGCAGTTTCTTCGGTCATTTTACCAACGTAAACCGGACTGGGAGCTGGTTGGGCTCCAAGGAGCCGAAAAGCTTCCCGCTGTACGCTGGCGAGAGCTGAACCTGGATCGATCCGGGGAGGGGACTTGTGATGCGATCCTGCGTAAGCTTGAAAACGTTATTTGAGTGGTGGAGGGAATATGGACAACATCAAATTGGAACAGGATGAGCAGGAAGTTCTGGACGCGTTTGAGGCCGAGGAGTTTGTGTCTGCCCTGGATGACGAGCGTCGCGATTACATCGCTAAAGCTGCAGAAGAATCCCTTAGAGAGGGTTGAGCCTTGAGGCGTTGCAGCGGCGCGCCCTGACAGAATGCTTCCAGGCCGCGCACCGCGTCATCGCCGCCGCCGGTTTGTCGTATTCCTCGTACTCAAGCAATGTTTTGACTGTGTTTAAAGGAAACACATACTACCCTTTGTTTTGTTGTCTTTCTCTCGGAGCGGCGTATGTACCGAGTCAGGCGTATTGTGTTTCTCGCGGCCATAGTGGCTTTGGTTGGCTGCACAAATGATCAGGGGCAGGCCCGTACCCTTCAGGCCATCAAGGAGGAGGGGACACTGGTGGTGCTGACCCGTAATGCGCCGACCACCTGGTATCTGGGGCGGGATGGCAAACCCACGGGGCCCGAGTACGATATGGTCGAGGCCTTTGCCTCGCACCTGGGTGTTGACGTGTCATACAACATCAAGCCGTCGATCCGCTCCATCATCGAAGGCATTGAAAACGGCGAAGGGGATCTGGCTGCGGCTGGACTGACGATCACCCCCAAACGCCAGGAACGCTTTCGTTTCGGGCCGCCCTACCAGGATGTGACCCAGCAGGTTGTGTGCCGTCGCGATAACGTCCAGCCCGAGTCTGTTGAGGAGCTGGTGGGGCTGGACATTACTGTGATCGCGGATAGCAGCTATGTGGAGCGACTGGAAACGCTTAAAGAGACCCACCCTGAGCTTGAGTGGCAAACTGTGGACAAAATCTCCACTGAGCAGCTCCTCTACGACGTCTGGCAGCGGGAGATCGACTGCACCATTGCGGACTCCAATATTGTCGATCACAACCGGCGCTACTTCCCGGAGCTGATCGCGCCGTTCAACCTCAACCGTTCAGAGTCACTGGGCTGGATGATGGCGCAGCCGCGCAAGGACCTTGAGAGCGCCGTTGCGTCCTGGCTGGAATCGTTCAGGAAGAGCGGGCGTTTGGAGGTCGTGAAAGAGCATTATTACGGCTACTTTGAGGTTTTTGATTACGTGGACACGCGCCGTTTGATCCGCAGGGTCGACGAGCGCTACCCGAAATACCGAAGCTATTTCGAGACGGCCGCTGAACAATACGATCTTCCTTATATTCTGCTTTCCGCCCAGGGGTACCAGGAGTCGCACTGGCGTGCACGTGCCCGCAGCCCGACCGGGGTCCGGGGGATCATGATGCTGACGCTGAACACGGCAAAAGAAGTGGGCGTGGATAACCGGCTGGATCCCAAACAAAGTATCTTCGGGGGTGCCAAATACCTGGCGAAGCTTAAGAATGAGCGCTTCTCGGATAAGGTAGAAGAACCGGACCGCACCTGGCTGGCACTGGCGGCCTATAACGTCGGGCGTGGCCACCTGCATGATGCCCAGCGGCTGGCGCGGGAACAGGACCTCAATCCGCACCGCTGGGGCGACGTCAAGCAGGTATTACCCCTGCTTTCGAAGAAGTTCATTTACCAGAATCTCAAATACGGTTATGCGCGAGGTTACGAGCCGGTGCGTTATGTCCAGAGGATTCGCGAGTATCAGCATATCCTGGAAAATGAGATTGAGGTGTTGTCAGTCGAGCCGCCGGATCCCGAATAACAGGGCATGCATCCCGCCCATGTGTCCGGGACTGGCTGATGTCGACTTTTTTTACATCATTGTTGGAAAACACCGGCAGCACCTGCCAGATCATGGACTAACCCTCTATGTTCCCTGCATTTATTTTTTATGGCCTCAGAATTGCTTTCAGAGGAAGAGACATTCAATTTCATGCAGAGGAAGCAGTCCATGAAAGCTACAGCATTCACCCGCAAAGGTCTTTTCTTTGGTGCGCTTTTGCTCGCCGCCGGTACCACAAGCGCCAACCTGATTGGTAATGGCAGTTTCGAGAATCCCAATATCGCACCGGGCACCTGGGAATATTTTGAAGGCGCGGACACTGTTGATGTGCCGGATTGGGAAGGCAACAGCATCGAAATCTGGGATAGCGGCATGGTCAGTTTTGAGGCCAAAGAGGGCGATCAGTTCGCCGAACTGAATGCTCACCCCGACCTTGGTTCAGATTTCGGTATCTACCAGGACTTCAGTACTGTCACCGGGCAATGGTATGACCTCTCGTTTGCATACCGTGCTCGCGTAAACAGCCTCGAAGTTTTCAGCGTCGCGGTTACTGACATGATCATCAACAACCTGAGCGAAACAATGGATGACCACACCACGTCAGGTTGGTCGGTCTATGAAGGATCGTTTAAGGCGACCTCTGCCAGCTCACGCCTGAAGTTCGCCAGTGTCGCCCCGGACGGAACACTCGGCAACTTTCTGGATGACGTATCCGTGACAGCCTCGGTGCCTGAGCCCGGCACCCTCGCCCTGCTCGGACTCGGTCTGGCGGGCCTTGGTATCTCAGCGCGTCGTCGATAAGTTGCCCCCTTTAGCGGACGCGGCGACATCCCTGCGAGTGCGCCCATCACGCTGACGCCTTTTGGTTTCATCACGGGCCGGTCATTATGAACGGCCCGTTCACCTCCCACGAACGTCTCCCTGCAGCCTCATTCAGGGGTCATCCTTTTGCTTGAGCCAATCTGCCACACAGACGTGCCCTTTATGGGAAAACCCTACTGAATGCGGCGGGGGATTCGCTGACTGGAATCGTTTGTGAATGCGGGGCCATCGATTATTCTGGCTACTTGAGCCCCCTTCCCGAGTAACGCGATGAAACAATGGTCAAGAGCAACCCTGCAGGAACATCGTTCAGCGCTCACCGCTGCATTGATTCTGCTGGGCGTGATTCTCTGGATGCTCTCGGGCACGCTCCGGGATTCGACATCCCAGATTGAGCCGTCGGTGTCGGACAAGGCCGATAACCGCATGTCCGTGCGCGTCCTGGAGTCCACCAACCAGACCATTCGGGACCAGATCATCATCAGTGGTCGAACGCTGGCCGACCGATCGGTGGCTGTGAAAGCGGAGACCGACGGCGTTGTCCAGAAGCTCCATTTCGAGCGCGGCGATCGGGTGAACGAAGGCGATATGCTGGTTGAGCTGGCCATGGAAGATCGCGAAGCTCGCTTGCTCGAGGCGCGCTCCCTGGTGGAGCAGCGTGAGATCGAGTATCGCGGCGCGCAGGCGTTGCGACAGAAGGACTCGATTGCAGAGAACGAGCTGGCCCGGGCAAAAGCAGCGCTGGAGTCGGCGCGGGCTCAGCTCAGAATGGCGCTGGAGGAAGCCAGGCGCACACGGCTGAAAGCGCCCATTGAGGGTGTTGTGGAAACCCGGGACGTTGAGGTGGGCGATTTCCTGAACCGCGGCGCACCCGTGACCACCCTTGTGGATCTCAACCCGATCCGTGTGAAAGGCTCTCTGTCGGAACGCTATCTGAATCGCATCGAGCCCGGAAGCCCTGCCAGCGTGACACTGATCAACGGCTCCGAGCACGAGGGCGAGGTGGCCTTTGTGGGTCGTGTCGCCAGTCCAAAAACCCGGACCTTCCCGGTTGAAGTGGTTATCGACAACCCCGAGGGGGACATCATTGAAGGGCTTACCGCCGAAGTCACCCTCTCTGCGGGAACCGTGGTCGCCCACCGTCTGCCTTCGTCAATATTGACTCTGGCGGATGACGGCACACTCGGCGTTAAGGGGGTGAGCGACAACAGCGAGGTCGTCTTTTACCCGGTGGAGGTTGTGCGTGACACGCCCGAGGGCGTGTGGCTCACCGGACTCCCCGAGACGGTCCAGCTCATCGTCGTGGGGCAGGAATTCGTCAGTGCCGGTCAGAAGGTCGAAACCGTGCCCTATGAAGGCCTGGCTGCGCCAGGAGCATCGGGATGAGCGGCTGGATTGAATGGCTGTTCACCCGCCACCGGGCCGTATTATCCGCACTGGCGCTCTTGTTGATTGCAGGGACCTGGGCCTACACCGATATCGCCAAGGAGGCGGAGCCGGATGTGGACATTCCCTTCATCTTCGTTCATCTGGGCCTGGAGGGGGTATCACCCGAGGATGCCGAGCGCCTGCTGATCCGGCCCATGGAGGTGGAGCTGCGTGGCATTGATGGGCTGAAGGAAATGCAGGCGACCGCCACCGAAGGCGGTGGTCAGATCGTGCTGGAATTCGACGCCGGTTTTAATGCTGATGCGGTGCTCCAGGACGTTAAGGATGCTGTCGACAAAGCCGAGCCGGAGCTCCCTGCCAATGCCGACGACCCTGTGGTCGAGGAGATCAACACCAGTATCTTCCCGGTGTTGCTGGTCACACTCGCTGGCGATCTGCCGGAACGAACGCTTCAGCAGCTGGCTCGCACCACCCGGGATGAAATCGAGTCCATCACCAGTGTGCTGGATGTGACCATCGCGGGTGAGCGCGAGGAGGTCGTGGAGGTCATTGTCGACCCACTGAAAGTGGAAAGCTACGGCTTACAGGTTGGCGAGATCATCCAGTACCTGAGTCGCTCCAACCGGCTCGTGGCCACTGGGAATCTGGATACCGGGGAAGGGCGCTTCGCCATCAAGGTGCCGGGGCTGTTCGAGACCGCTGAGGACGTGCTCAACATGCCGGTGAAGGTCGACGGCGATGCCGTCGTGCGATTTCGCGACATTGCTTCGGTCAAGCGGACCTTCAAGGACGCCGATGGGCATGCCCGCGTGGACGGCTTGCCGGCGGTGACGCTTGAGGTCACCAAGCGCACCGGTGAGAACGTGATCGATACGGTGGCGGCAGTGCGCGCCAGAGTTGATGCCCTGAAAGCCGACTGGCCTTCGAACCTGGTGGTCTCCTACAGCCAGGATCAGTCCGAGTTCATCGAGATGATGCTCACGGACCTGGAGAACCACGTTGTCAGCGCCGTGGTGCTGGTGATGGTTGTGGTTGTCGGCGTACTGGGGCTGCGCTCCGGGCTGCTGGTGGGCATTTCCATTCCGGGGTCCTTCCTGGCCAGCATTCTGGTGCTCCATCTGCTCGGTTATACCGTGAACATGGTGGTGCTGTTCGCGCTGATCCTGGCCATCGGGGTTCTGGTGGACGGTGCCATCATGGTGGTGGAGTACGCCGAACGCCACATGGCAGCCGGTGAAAGCCGCTACCGTGCCTATGTCCTGGCGGTGCGGCGCATGAGCAGCCCCATTGTGTCAGCCACCCTGACCACGCTGGCCGCCTTCGTGCCGATGCTGTTCTGGCCCGGGCTTGTGGGTGAGTTCATGCGCTACTTCCCCATCACCCTCATAACGACGCTGACAGCTTCCCTGCTGATGGCGCTGATCTTTGTGCCCACCCTTGGAGCCCATATGGGCAGGGCCGGTGCTGAAGCAGCATGGCAACGGCGCAACCTGCAGGCGGCTGAAAACGGTGACCTGAGTCAGATTACCGGCCCGGCTCGGCATTACCTCAGGGTGCTGGACAAAGCATTGGATCATCCGGGGCGCGTGCTGGGGCTTACCCTCGTGGGCCTGCTTGCTGCCTGGTTGCTCTACGGTGCTTTCGGTAAGGGCGTCGAATTCTTCCCCAAGGTGGAGCCGGATTTCGCGACCCTGATGGTCCATGCCAGGGGTAACCTCTCCGTTGAGCAGAAGGACGCTTTGGTTCGCGAAGTGGAGGCCGAAGTGCTCGCTTTCGATGAGGCTTTCGAGAGTGTCTACGCACGCACCGCCGGCGACAGTGGCTTCAGTTTCATGGGCGACGTGGCTGAAGATGTAATTGGACGTGTTTCCATCGAATTTGATGAGTGGGACAAGCGCCCGCCCGCCAATGAGATCCTGCAGGCGATTCGCGAACGCACGGATCAGCTGGCCGGGGTTCAGGTCGAAGTGCGTAAGCTGGAGGCCGGCCCGCCCGTCGGGAAACCGGTTCAGTTACTGTTGAGCGCGAACAATCCGGGCCTCCTGCCAGAGGCGGTTGGAATCGTGAGCCAGCGTTTCAGGTCCCTGAAGGGACTGACGGACATCGAGGATGACCGCCCGTTGCCCGGGATCGAGTGGGAGCTTCAGGTGGATCGTGCCCAGGCGGCCAAGTTCGGGCTTGATGTCACCACCATTGGCAACGCTGCCCAGCTGGTCACCAATGGATTGCGCATCGGCAGCTATCGGCCCGACGACACGGATGAAGAGATCGACATTGTGGTGCGCTACCCCGAACGTTGGCGGACCCTGGACCAGCTGGATCAGCTCCGGGTTACCACGGCTGGCGGAGCGGTGCCCATCAGCAACTTCATCGAGCGCCGGGCCGAACCCAAGGTGGATAACCTGCGACGGGTGGACGCCGTTCGTGCCATGTCGGTGCGCGCGAATACCGCCCCCGGCGTGCTCGCCGACGATAAGGTCCGCGAGCTGCGCGATTGGCTTGCCACGGATCCGCTTCCGGATGGCGTCAGCTATGAGTTCAAGGGGGAGGATGAGGAGCAGCGTGCTGCTGAAGCGTTTCTTGTTCGTGCCCTTTTCGTCGCGCTTTTCCTGATGGCCGTGATTCTGGTGACCCAGTTCAACAGCTTCTTCAGCGCCGCCCTGGTGCTTTCCGCCGTGGTGGTCTCAACCATCGGGGCCTTCCTCGGGCTGCTGCTGACGAATCAGGCCTTCTCCATTGTCGTAACCGGTATGGGCATCATTGCGCTTGCCGGGGTTGTGGTGAACGACAACATCGTGCTGATTGATACCCACGACCGGCTCCAGAAGCGCGTCGCCGACCCACGGGAAGTCATACTGCGCACCGGCCTGCTGCGACTGCGCCCGGTGGTGCTGACCACCGTCACCACGATTCTGGGCCTGATGCCCATGATGCTGCGCGTGAATATTGACCTGTTTAACCGCGAAGTGGCCTTTGGGGCGCCCATTACCGAATGGTGGCTGAGTCTGGCCACGGCCATTGTGTTCGGGCTGGCCTTTGCGACGATCCTGACGCTGATTATTACGCCCTGTGCTCTGATGGCGCGGGTCAAACTGCGGCAACGCGCCTGGGGCTGAGCTCATGCTCGTTGATTAAATTGTGCGGTTCACCATCTCCGTTCAACCGCCGGTGTTGAACAGGTGGAAGTACTGCAGAAGGATCTCGTTGCCCATGGTTCTGCCGACCGCGTCGGCCGCGGCGTTGTGGGGCGCCTCCAGGTCGCGGATGCGGTAGGAGAGGGTCCACTGGCTTTTGATGGGGTGGTTCCAGTACTGCAGCCCCAGGGTCAACGTGGAGAACCGCCGCTCCGGATGTCCCTGGTTGGCGAATTCATCCGCATCGAATTCGTTGAGCCGGTTCAGGACGTCGTAGCGCGCCTGTAGCGCCAGCTTGTTGGGCTTTACGAACCAGGCGGCGTCCAGGTACCAGCCGTCGAACTCGTTGTCCTCGCCGGGGGCCATCCGCGGAGTGACGTCGCCGATGTCCTCACCCGGGTTCGCGAAGGGCGGATTGGTGCCGTTGTAGACCATGCCGTTGCCGAAGACGTACTCCCCGGAGAAGCGCCAGGGCTGGCGGTAGTAGTGGAAGCCCAGGCCGTAGCGGTTGCGTTCGAACTCGTCGCCTTCGTCGATGGTGCCGTCCCCGCCGGCATCGAAGACCCGCTCCCCCTGCTGGCCCCAGGCGAAGAACTTGATGTCCTCCCGGCGCGGGTTGCCGCGGTGGACGCCGTCGAAGACGTAGGCAGCCTGGGCGCGCATGTAGAGGTCGCGGTTGTCGTCGTTGTCGCTGCGGTTGATGCCGTTACCATTGCCCAGCCCGGCGGCCCAGGTGCCCTCCCAGTGCTCGGAGATCCGGAACTCGTCGAAGGCCATGGCGCCGATATCGCGGTAGGAGCTGATGGAGCCGTCGAAGCCGGTGAGGCTCTCGTCATTACCACCAGGGTTCTGGCGCACGTACCGCTCCAGCACCTGCTGCCGGCTTACCTCCGAGAAGCTGATGTAGTCGTAGGCGGGAATTGCGCGCAGCCCCTCGTCCACCAGCGGCCACTGGAACTGGCCGATACGCAGGCTGACACCGGGCTCCCAGATGTCGTCGCTGCCGCCGCCAGCGAAATGGCGGAAGGTCATGGAGGCATCGGTGAGCTGGGGGCTGGGGCTGCCGCCGTCGGGGTCGGCCAGGCGGGTGATGCCGTTGTTGCCCCACTCGGTGAGGAAGAAGTAGTGGATGTCCTCGTCAGTGTTGTTCAACGCTCCGCGCACGCCAACCCGAGCCTGGGAGAGGTTGAAGCCGGAGCTGCTGGAGCGGTCGGGGGAGAGAGTGTTGAAGATGGGGCGCTGACCGTTGGGTGCCTTGTCGCTGTCGTCGATGTCGCGGTAGGTCGGCTGGATGAAGCCGAAGACCGACATGGTCGGGGCGCCCTCGGGCGCCTCGGCGCTGTTGAGTACCAGCCAGTTGGCGGCGCCGGCTGGCGCGGTGACCAGGGCCAGCGCCGTCGCGAGCGCGATGCGCACGTGGGTGCCGTTCATGATGGATTCCTTGTGGCTGTTCGCGATCACATGTCCGGGTCGTTACTGCGTGCCCTCCCCAAGGGTGTGGCCGCGAACCTCCTGGTTGTAGAGACAGGCGTGGTCATGCCACTTCTCTGCAGTGCTGGCCTTGTCGCCCTCCCAGCGGGGATCCTGGGGGCGCTCATGGCTGTTCATATAGGCGGACACGTCCCACGCCTCCTGGTCGGAGAGGGCGGCGTGCTTTTTCACGGGGTTGGCCTTGCCCAGGGGCATGTTGTACTTGATGAAACCGGCTGCGGTGTTGATGCGGTGCATGCCGGCGCCCCAGTTATAGGCCTTCTCGCCCCACAGAGGCGGGAAGATCTGCTTGCCGTCGGCGGTGAACTTGCCGCTGCCGTCCCCGGAGTGGCAGACGGCGCATTGGGCCTCGTAGATGGACTTCCCGCGGGAGATGGAGTAGCCGTCCTCCGGTTTCTCGACACTGCGGTAGCCACGCCCGGGCAGGTTCTCGCCGAGAGGGGCGCCCCTGGCGGACCAGAACATGAATGACTGCATGTCTTTCAGGAGCTGACTGTCCGGCTTCGGCGGGCCGCCGGCCTCGGAGGCTCCAGCGTTCATCGAGTAGGTGAAGCAGCCGCGGATGCGCTCATCCATGGTATTCACGTGGTCGTTCTTGCCACGGTATTTGGGGTAGATCCCCCAGGCGCCCCACATGGGCGCGGAGTTGGCGGCCATGCCGCCACCCAGGTGGCAGTTGGCGCAGTTCTGGCCGTTGCCCACGTGGCGCTGGGCCTCCGGGTGCTGCAGCGTATTGACGAAGGCCTCCATGCCGCTGCGTACGGCTTCGCCGAATTCGCCCTCGGGCAGCTCGTCCATGCCGGGGTAGTCGAAGTAGCTCGCGCCCTTGGCCTCGGGCGCCTCTTCCAGCTCCACCTGCTTGGTGAGGGTCTCGTCGTCCTGGGCGAACGCCGTGCCGGCGACGAGGAGGGTGGCCGCCAGGAGCCGCGCGGTGTGGCGACCGGGCAGGATGGTGTCTTGATGGGTCTTGTTCACGATGACCTCCACGGTGGCTATTCGGCAGACGGACGGGCGGGCTGCGAGGCGAACCAGGCGGCCACGGCCTTGATCTCTTCCTCGGTCAGGCGTTTGGCCACCGAGGCCATGAGTTCATTGGGGTCGTTCTGGCGGTCGCCGTTCTGCCACGCGGTGAACTGTTTTTCGATATAGCTCGCGTGTTGGCCGGATAGCGCGGGGAAATCGGCACCCACGCCGTCACCGCCGGGGCCATGACAGGCGACGCAGGAGGGAACCCCCTTGCGCCACAGGCCCTGCTGGGCAATAGCCTGGCCGCGTTCCAGAACGGACTTGGCGGCATCGGTGCCCGGCGCCTCCGCCGGCACTTCCATCTCGGCGTAGTATTCGGCCACCGCCCGGCGTTCCTCGGCGGAGAGGCCGCTGGCAATGGGCTTCATGGTGGCGTTGTCACGCTCACCACTGGCCATGTCGTCGAGCTGCTTGGCGAGGTAGTCGGCATTCATGCCGGCCATGCGTGGCCAGCCGGCCGCGCCGTTGCCGCCCCCATCGGCTCCGTGGCAGGTGACGCAGGCAGCCGCGCCGTTGTCATTGCCCTCCTTCGCCAGTTTCTCGCCGAGATCGTTGGCTGCGGCTGTTGCCGGCGCCAGTGCGATGAGTAACAGCGCTGGCAGGGGCCCGAGTCGATGGCGACGTTGCATGCGCTCACTCCTGGATGGGTTTCGGCTTTCCCGGTGCCTGACTGACCGGCCTTCTATTAGAATATGAATAGATTCTAATGCGCGGACTGTCAAATCAGAGAAGAGCAGAGCAGGCATCTCCCCACGTCCCTGGAGGTACTGAACTGGATCCAGGGAGCTGGACCGCTTGCAGGTCACCTTTACTCTGGTGCAGCTCTGGAGTGTGGTGGGGGAGGGGGTTGAATTCGCCCTCGCGCCCACGCACATCTCTGATACAGGGCATTCACAGTGATGCCATTTCTCCAGATGATATTCCAGCCAACGGGAGGAAGCATGGAAAAGCGGGCATTCGGCAACACAGACATTCAGGTGACGCCCGTCGGGCTTGGGACCTGGGCCATTGGTGGCTGGATGTGGGGTGGTACGGACGAAGCCCAGTCCATCGATACCATCCACAGGGCCATCGACAAGGGGATCGGTCTGGTCGATACGGCGCCGGTTTACGGTTTCGGGCGCTCCGAGGAGATTGTGGGCAAGGCGCTGGCCGACGGTCGTCGGGATCAGGTGGCGCTGGCCACGAAAGTCGCCCTGAACTGGAACGATGATCACGATAAGGTCTGGCGGGACGCGAGTGCGTCGCGCATTGAACAGGAAGTAGACGATTCCCTCAGGCGTCTGCAGACGGACAGGATCGACATTTACCAGGTCCATTGGCCGGATCCGGAGACGCCCATGGAGGAGACCGCCCGGGCGCTGGAAAAGCTCTACCGGGCCGGGAAGATCCGCGCCATCGGTGTCAGCAACTTCACGCCGGCGCAGATGAACGAGTTGCAGAAAACCGTGCCCCTGCACAGCCTGCAGCCCCCCTATAACCTGTTTGAGCGGGACATCGAGCAGGAGACCCTTCCCTATTGCCGGGACAACGGCATTGCGACCATCACCTACGGCGCCCTGTGCCGGGGCCTGCTGACGGGCAAGATGCGCGAGGATACCCAGTTCACCGGTGACGATCTGCGTAAGAACGATCCCAAGTTCCAGGGTGAACGCTATCGCCAGTACCTGAACGCCGTGGCGGAACTGGACCGGTTCGCCCGGGAGCGGTACCAGAAGAACGTCCTCGCGCTGGCGCTTCGCTGGCTGGTGGATCAGCCCGGTGTGACGACGGCGCTCTGGGGTGCCAGGAGACCGGAGCAGCTGGATCCGGTCGGTGAGATCGACGGCTGGTCGCTGGATAAGGAAGCGATGACTGCCATCGATGAGATCCTGGCCCGTTGCATTGATGATCCCGTTGGGCCCGAGTTCATGGCGCCTCCGAGTCGGTAATGGGGGGTCTTCTTTGGCCGCGGGCTGGCCATTGGTATGGCACTGGTGGAGCAGGAAAACCTGTCCCGCCCCTGATATCTGCTTTATCCTGCGCCACCATCCCATGAGCCAAGGAACCTCCTACGTTGAGCCAGATGTCTTTTTCCACCCTGGGGCTGCAGCCGGCGCTGCTTGAGAGCCTGTCGTCGCTGGGCTACGAGACCATGACGCCGATCCAGGCTCAGAGCCTGCCGCCCATCCTGGCCGGGCAGGACGTCATCGGGCAGGGCAGGACCGGTTCGGGCAAGACCGCGGCCTTTGGTCTGGGGCTGTTGAACCGGCTCAATGCCGAGCGCTTTCAGGTTCAGGCGCTGGTGCTTTGCCCCACGCGGGAGCTGGCGGACCAGGTAGCGCGGGAGATCCGCCGGCTTGCCCGGGCGACGGCCAACGTGAAGGTGCTGACCCTGTGCGGTGGCACGCCCATTGGGCCGCAGATCGGCTCGCTGGAGCATGGCGCCCACACCATCGTGGGCACGCCGGGGCGGATTGAGGATCACCTGCGCAAGCGCACCCTCGACCTGGGCCGACTGGAAACCCTGGTGCTGGATGAAGCGGACCGGATGTTCGACATGGGTTTCGAGTCCGCCCTTGAGGCGGTTTTCGGGAGTGTTCCGGGCAAGCGCCAGAACCTGCTGTTCAGCGCCACTTTCCCCGATGCGATCCAGGCCGTTGCGGAACGCCACATGCACAACCCGGTTCGCGTCCAGGTGGAGGAAAGCCACGACGACAGCAGTATCCGCCAGCACTTCATCCGCCTGCCGGATGAGCAGCAACGCATGACCGCGTTGCGCCTGCTCCTGCTGCAGCTCCGGCCGGCCTCTGCCGTGGTCTTCTGCAATACCAAGCGCGATACCCGGGATCTGGCGGATGAGCTCTGCCGGCACGGCTTTGATGCACTGGCCCTGCACGGGGATCTGGACCAGAAGGAGCGCGACCAGACCCTGGTGCGCTTTGCGAACCAGAGCGCCTCGATCCTGGTGGCCACGGACGTGGCGGCCCGGGGGCTGGACATTGACGCGCTGGACGCGGTGTTCAACTACCACATCGCCCGTGACAGCGACGCCCATACGCACCGCATCGGCCGCACGGGCCGTGCCGGGGAGCAGGGCAATGCCTATACCCTGTATACCGGGAAAGAGAGCCATAAGGTGGTTCGGCTGGAGGCCGAACTGGACCTGAGCATTGAGCCTGAGTCACTGCCGCCGTCTGAACGGCTTGAGGAGCGCGCCTACAAGGCGCCGATGGTGACGCTGCAGATTGATGGCGGCCGGAAGCAGAAGGTCCGCCCCGGCGATGTGCTCGGGGCCCTTACCGGCGATAGGGGGATTGCCGGTAACCAGGTCGGCAGGATCGATATCGCCGAGAACTGGGCCTATGTGGCCGTGGCACGCGAGGCGGCCAAACCCGCCCTGCAGAAACTGCGTGACGGCAAACTGAAAGGTCGCTCATTCCGGGTCAGGGCGATCTGAATCCCGCGGGACAATCCCCAGCTGCCCGTTGACCTCATCCCGGATGGCCCGGTATCGCTCGGCGTTATGGATCAGCGTTTCCAGGTCGTCTTCAGGGAAGATCTCCTTGCGTTTCTTTTGCGCCTCTTCCGTCGAGAAGATGGATGGCAGCAGCTGTTCCAGGCAGCGCAGCATTACCTCGGGCGAGACCGAGGCACCCGGTGAGGCCCCCAGCAGCGTTCCATAGGTCTTATCCTCGGACACCACGATTTCGGTTCCCATCTGCAGGTCGCCGTCCTTGATGATCTGCACCCGCTGGCCGGCCTGGATGGGCTTCCAGTCGAACTTCTTACTCATACCGGGTGCGAACTGCTCCAGCTCCTCGAACATGCTCTTGCTGCCCTTGAAGGATTCGGAGAGCAGGTACTTCACCAGCGGGAAGTGTTCCATCGCCACGGAGAGAAGGCTGGGGATGTCGTGCACGCGCAGGGCCCGCAGGTAATCAAAGAAGCCGCGGCCTTTCTCGAGGATGGGATTGAACGAGGCGAAGGGGCCAAACAGCAGGTAATGCTTGCCCTCCACCACCCGCAGGTCCAGGTGCGGAACGGACATGGGCGGCGCGCCGACTTTCGCCTTACCGTAGGTTTTGGCGGTGTAACGTTTGGCCTCTTCCGCGCTGATCTCGGCCTGCAGGAAGCGCCCACCCACGGGGAATCCCGCGTAGCGGCTGCGGAACGGCAGGTGACTTTTCTTCAGCAGCGGGAAGGCGCCGCCGCCGGCACCGACGAACAGCACATCGGCTTTGTACTGCACGGGCTCTCCGTGACGATACGCTTCGACGAGCCAGCTCCCTGTGGGACTGCGGTGGGCCCGCTTCACATGCACCCCGTGTTCAATGGTCACGCCGAGGTCCTGTACCAGGTGGCTCGCGATCTGGCTGGTCAGGGCGCCAAAATTGATGTCCGTGCCGGTTTCGACAACGGTGGCCGCCATTTTTTCATGGCGGGGCCGGTCTTCCATGGTGTAGGGAATCCAGCGCTTGATCTCATCAAAGTCTTCCGAGTAGCGCATCTGCTCAAAGAAATGATGCGCGGACATGTCCCGGTGGCGCAGTTTTAACAGGTCAATGGCCTGGGATGGGACGATGGTGCAGTGTTTGGTTTGATTGATGAACGTTCTGGGGTCGTTGATGATGCCCTGCCTGACCAGGTATGCCCAGTACTGTTTGGCGACATTGAACTGCGCGTGAATCTTCAGGGCTTTATCGACCGAGATGACTTCTTCGTCGACCGGTGTGTAGTTGAGTTCGCAGTTCGCTTCGTGGCCGGTGCCGGCGTTGTTGAAGGCGGACGAATTGCCCGCTCCCACACTGTCCGTCCGTTCCAGAATCGTGATGTCGAGTTCGGGGGCCATTTCCTTTGCCAGGGCGGCAAAAGTGGTTCCCATGATCCCCGCGCCGATGACGATTACGTTCATAATATCTGCCCGTCCGCGTATCCGGTGGCGCGTGGCGCCACCCGGTTTCCAGAATGAATCTAACACGGCCATGGTATGCCGTGAATGAAGGTTATGAACGCCCGCGTCAGGGGGCGAGCGTCAGGGTCAATCCCTGGTCGGGGTTGATGCGCCCTTCCAGGGTATCCTCATACGCCTGGGCCACAGCCTCAGCGCCGCGCACGTCACGGATTGTCATCCAGCCTTCCATGGACGCAACCAAAGGCGCCCAGAGGCCTGCAAAACGCTGCATGAGCGCGGCTGTGCCGTATTCCCTGGCGGCCTGTTCCCAGTATTTGGGCGCGAAAAACAGCTCCGGCTTGGGGCCGGGCAGGCCCTTGCCGCCACCGCGCTGGTCCCAGTGGGAGGCGCCCACCAGTGAGCTGAACTGCAGCTGGTCGCCGAAGTGCTCATGCAGGCGGCCAAGCACCTGGCCGTTGCCGGCGAAGTCCACGGAGACGCTGGCCTGGTCGGCATCCAGCGTCTCCAGTTCATCATAGGGCACCACCCGGTCGTAATAGCCCAGCCGGCGCACGAATCCGGCATGGCCGGGGGAGGTCAGGGCGGTCAGGACCCTGGGCCCGCCGCGCGTCTCACGCTGATGGTTGAGCATGAACGCCAGCCCCAGCGCTGTCTTGCTGGAGGCACTGGTCAGGATCACCTGCTCCGCCTCAAAAAAGGTCTGCCGGGCCAGGAAGTCGTCCAGCAGGAAGGAGGTGACCAGAAGCGGGCGCAGCAGCATCTGGAAGGCTTCGTGTTCCGGCCGGTAGGCCGGGTCGTTGGCGGTGAACACGTACTGGTTGTAGATGCCCGGAAGGTCCTGGCGATGGGCGGCGATGTCAGTGAAGCCACTCTTGCTGACCCGCCCCGGCTGCACCCTGAGCTGGCGCGCCATGGGCAGGTAACCGTAGATCCGTGTGCCTTCCGTCACGTCCGGATGCCGTGATGCGGCCACATCGGCGAAGCCCCAGACCGGGATCTGGCCCCACGGCTTCTCGACGGGGAAGAAATCCCAGTAGTGAAATGCATCGCCCAAGGCGGCGTAGGTGATGTTGTTGGCGGTGAAGGAGAACCGGTCAATGGCCAGCAGCACCTCGCCCTCGGCCAGCTCCCCGGGCTGGATGGGATCCTGTTCCAGAACACTGTGTTCGTGGAGGTTCTCGCGGTTGACCACAAAGGTGGTATTGGAAGAAAGGGTCATGGGTGTACCTTCATGGGTCAGTCGACAGTAGCAGTCCTGTATTGTTAGCAACCACTTTACTGATCTTCGCGGGGAAGACCCAATGCAGTTTTGCATGGATCGGTATTGTCTGGCTGTGGTCCTCCTTGGCCATTTGAGCTTGGAGTTGTAGATTGCAGGCAGTGAACTGTCGAAATGAGTGCCGGAAAGAGAGGCCATGCCATGCGGATTGGGTTTATCGGAATCGGGGCCATGGGGAATCCCATGGCAAAAAACCTCATCGATGCGGGCTTTGATGTCACCGTCTGGAATCGTTCCGGTGAAAAATGCCAGCCACTTGTAGCCGCCGGTGCCAGGCAGGCCGACTCGCCCGCGGAATGTGCCACGGCCGATGTTCTTATAACCATGCTGGCCGACGATGCGGCGCTCGATGCCGTACTGCGGGAGCATGATCTGATCGGGGCCATGGCTGCGAAGACCGTGCATGTGAATATGGCCACGGTTTCAACAGCGACCGCCGTTGAGCTGGCGCAACGTCACGCCTCTGCCGGAAAAGCCTATGTGGCGGCACCAGTGCTCGGACGGCCGGATCTGGCAGCGGCTGCCAAGCTCAACATCGTGGCCGCGGGGCCTGCTGATGCGATTGAGCAGGCACGACCTGCGCTGGGCAGGATCGGGGCGAAAGTCTGGCCCTGTGGTGACGAGCCGGTTCGCGCCAATGCCATCAAGCTCGCCACCAATACCATGCTGGTTTCAGCGGTCGAGTCCATGGCTGAAGCCACGGCCATGACAGCGGCCCACGGGATCGAGCCGGGCGATTTTCTGGAGATCATTACCAGTTCCATCTTCAGCTGCCCTGCTTACCTGGGGTATGCCCCGGCAATGGAGAAACGGGATTACGACAACCCCCAGGGCTTCAAGCTGAGGCTTGGTGCCAAGGACATTGACCTGGCACTGACCGCAGCACATGCCGGCAATGTGCCCATGCCCATGAGCGCGACGGCGCGGGAGCGGCTGGCCGAGGCCATGGCGGCAGGCGACGGGGATAAGGACCTGTCAGTGCTGGCTGAGACGGCGCGGCGCAGAGCGAATGTATAACGAGTTTTTCGGGTTCCGCGAGTCGCCGTTCACGATCGCGCCCGACCCCCGCTATCTCTACCTCAGCGAGCGCCACAAGGAGGCGCTGGCGCATCTGTTGTATGGCGTTTCCGGGCAGGGCGGATTCGTGGTGCTGACCGGGGAGGTGGGCACCGGGAAGACGACCCTGTGCCGGCGGTTCCTGGAAGAGATCCCTGAGAACGTGGACATCGCCCTGGTGTTCAATCCGAAGGTCAGTGCCCGGGAGCTCCTGGCCACCATTGGCCGCGAGCTGGGCCTTCCGGAAGTCAGCCGGCACTCGACCATGGAGATGATCAACCAGCTCAACGATTACCTCCTGAAGGCCCATGCCGAGGGCCGGCATACGCTGGTGGTGATCGATGAGGCCCAGAACCTCTCGGCGGACGTTCTGGAGCAGGTGCGACTGCTGACGAACCTGGAAACCTCGGAGAAGAAGCTGGTCCAGATCGCCCTTCTGGGTCAGCCGGAGCTGGCAACCCTGCTGGACAGCCCCCGCCTCCGCCAGCTTTCCCAGCGCATCACCGCGCGCTACCACCTGGATCAGTTGAGCCGCAGGGAGACCTGTAACTACATTGCCTACCGTCTGTCCGTTGCGGGCCAGAAAGGCACGATTTTCAGCCGGCGTGCGCTGGCGGCGGTTTACCGGCACAGCCATGGCATTCCCCGGCTGATCAACCTGATCTGCGACCGCAGTCTGCTGGGCGCCTATACCCGCAATTCCCTGACGGTGAACGCGGCCACCGTTCGCCGAGCGGCGCGGGAGGTTCGTGGTGATGAGCGTGCGGGGCGTTCCCGCCTGGGCTGGTTCAGGCGAGGGGCTTCCCAGTTCAGGCTGGGCGTTGGTGTGTTTGTGCTGACGGTGGCGGCGGGCCTGATGCTTGCCGAGGGCGGGCCCGAGAGCCCGGCGGTCGATGAAGGCGATGCCGCAGGCGAAGGGCGTGTTGAGCGAGAAACCGGTCCCGGCACCAACCAGCAGGAAGCGGGCCTTTCCCTTGGCTCGCTGAGCTCCGATGCTTCACGCACCCGGGCCTATAAGACCCTGTTCGATGTCTGGGGTTATGATTACCGCCCGAGTGAGCACGGCCAGGCCTGTGACTGGGGCCAGACCCGCGGGCTGGGGTGCCTGCACCGGCAGGGTAACTGGAGCCGTCTGGCGGTACTCGACCGGCCTGCCGTTCTGGAACTGATCAATCAGCAGGGAGAGCCGGTGTCGGTGGTTCTGCTGGCGCTGGAGCCTGGCCGGGCACGCTTGGAGGTGGGAGGCGAACGGCAGTGGGTTTCCCGTGAAGCCGTGGAAACGGTCTGGTTCGGTGGCTACTCGCTGCTGTGGCGTGTACCACCGTGGGAGTCCCGGCTGATCGAGCCCGGCAGCACCCGGAACCGTGAGCTCTGGCTGAAGCAGGCCCTGAGCAGGGCGGAGGAGGCGCTGTCCCTGGAGCCCGGCGCGCCCGGTGATGCGCTTGAGCCGCGGATCACGGCCTTCCAGCGCCGCGAGGGGCTGCGGACGGATGGGGTTATCGGCCCCCTGACGATCATCCGCCTGAATCACTACATGGGGCGTTCCGTTCCGACGCTTTCCCGTGCATCATCCGATCCGTTGTCAGGCTGAGGCAGTCCCATGTCCTATATCCTGGATGCCCTGAAAAAATCCGAGGCCGAACGTTCCAATACGGAACCGGGTGAGGCCGGTCACCGGGTATCCTTCGCGTCCACGCCAGGCAAACAGCGCGAGCTCTGGCCCTACCTGCTGGCGCTGGCCCTGATGGCCAACGCCGCCGTGGTGGCCTACCTGGTCTGGCCTGAATACGCTCCCGAAGACGAGGCTGCGGTGCCTGAGCATGTGGCGCCGGTACAGAGCCCCCGGCCCGCGGAAGAGACAACGGCAGAGCAACCAACGAAGTCCGCCATGGAATCGACCGCCCCCTCCTCCGGGGCGCCGGACCAGAACCCGCCAGATAGCGACTCCTCCCCGGACCGCACGGCGGATGCCCCAGAGGAAGAGGTGCCATCGATCCATGACATGCCCCGCTCAGTCCAGCAGCGCGTGCCGGAGATGACGTTCAACGGCCATGTCTGGTCCTCCAGGGCCTCCTCCCGGAGCGTGATGATCAATAACCGGTTGCTGCGCGAAGGTGCCCGTTTCCAGGGGCTGGTCATTGAGAAAATCACCACCGCCGGCGTGGTTTTCCGGCTGGATGGGCACGTCTTCGAGATCGATATCGTGAGGGACTGGCAGGGAGGCTCCTGAGGCGTTACTGCTGGCGGCTTTTCGGGCCGGCCTACTTGCGGATCGCTGGATCCTTGGCGCACTCTGGCAGTCCATTCCCCTTCTGGAGCTCCTTCATGCGCGTTTTCGCCAACCCGGTCGGTGCCGGCTCGCTCTGGTTCGATAACCTCGCCACGGCCGATGGTACGCCAGTCGCCTATGATCCCCAGGCGCGGGCGTTTCTACCAATGCCGCCGTTCTGCGCCAACCGGGACCGCATCGGCTGTAACTGGATCGCGCCTGAGAAAGGGGCTTTCTGCCGCTCCTGCGCCATGACCGAGCTGGCGCCTGATCCTTCCATTCCCAATGCCATCCCCAACTGGGCGCAGACCGAGGCGGCCAAGCGCTGGGTGCTGGATAACCTGGGGCGCTGGCACTGGTTCCGACCCGAGGACCCGGGGGCACGGCCTGCGTTCCATCTGATTGCCGAAGGGGCGACCCCCGCTCCCATGGGGCATGCCGGCGGTGTGGTGACCATCAGTGTGGCGGAGGTCGATCCGGTGCTGGTCACCACCCGCCGGGAGGCACTGGACGAGCCCTACCGCACCATGATCGGCCACATGCGCCATGAGATCGCCCACATGCTGTGGTGGCGGTTGAGTCTGCGCGAGGATTTCCTCGATGCATTCCGGGCCATGTTCGGTGACGAACGCATCGATTACCCGGCCGCCCTTCAGTATCACTACCAGAATGGCCCGCCGGCGGAGTGGAAGCAGTACTACCTCACCAGCTACGCGTCCGCCCACCCGCATGAGGACTGGGCGGAAACGGCGGCGCACCTGCTGCATCTGACGGACATCGCTGACAGTTTCGTGGCGACCGGGCTCTCATCGTCAAAGATTCCCCATCCCGGCTGGGACCCTTACTCGGAGCCGGACGCGGAGCGCCTTATCCACATCGCCGCGTCGCTCACGGTGGGGGTCAATCACGTGAACCGTTCCATGGGGCTGTCGGACATCTACCCCTTCGTGCTCTCGGATCACGCCCGCCAGAAGATGGCCTTCGTGCACAACTGGCTGCGTCGTGGCGCCCAGGGGCTCTGAAGCCAGTGTCCTTCGGCCTCCAATAATTGTTACTGTATCGCGCCTGAGGGCGCGATCACCCGCCAAGCCTCTGCACCCGCTCCACCCAACAACCCGGTACCGTTCATGGAAATCAAGGTCAACTTCCTCGAAAACCGCCGTCTTGAGGCGAAATTCGACGATTTCAGCGTAATATCCGATCAGCCCGCACGTTATAAGGGCGATGGCTCGGCCCCTGGCCCCTTTGATTTCTTCCTGGCGTCCTCGGCACTGTGTGCCGCCCATTTCATCCGGGTCTACTGCCTGGCGCGTGATATTCCCACCGAGAAGATCCGCCTGTCCCAGAACAACATCGTGGATCCTGAGGATCGCTACAGCCAGATCTTCCGGATCCAGGTGGAGCTGCCGGAGGACCTGTCCGAGAAGGACCGCAAGGGCATCCTGCGTTCCGCGGAGCGGTGCACTGTGAAACGGGTGGTGCAGAACGATCCCACGTTTGAGATCGAGGCCGTGGATAACCTGGATGAGGATGCCCAGGCGCTGCTGACCATCCAGCCGGACGGGGAGCGGACCCGCATCCCGGGCAAGGACCTGCCCCTGGAGGACACCATTGCCAACATCACCGGCATCCTGGAAAAGCTGGGCATGCAGATCGAAGTGGGCTCCTGGCGCAACGTCGTGCCCAACGTCTGGTCCCTGCATATCCGGGATGCCGCTTCGCCCATGTGCTTCACCAACGGCAAGGGGGCCACCAAGGAAAGCGCCCTCTGCTCAGCATTGGGGGAGTTCATCGAACGGCTGAGCTGTAACTTCTTCTACAACGATTTCTACTGGGGCGAGGCGATTGCCAGCAGTGACTTTGTCCACCGCCCGGATGAACGCTGGTTCCCGCTGCGCTCCGATGACCTTTTGCCGGAAGGCCTTCTGGACGAGCACTGCCGCGCCATCTATGACCCCGATGGCGAACTCTGCGGCTCCCACCTGATCGATACCAACTCCGGGCGGCGTGACCGGGGTATTGTGGCCATGCCGTTCGTGCGCCAGTCGGATGGCGAGACGGTGTACTTCCCGTCCAACCTGATCGAGAATCTGTTCCTGAGCAACGGCATGAGCGCGGGCAATACCCGCCATGAGGCCCAGGTCCAGTGCCTTTCCGAGATCCTTGAGCGGGCGGTGAAGAAGGAGATCATCGAACAGGAGATGGCACTGCCGGAAATCCCCCAGGAAGTGCTCGCGAAGTACCCGCATATCCAGGAAGGCATTGAGGCGCTGGAGGCCCGGGGCTTTCCGGTGGTGGTCAGGGATGCCTCGCTGGGCGGCCGTTACCCGGTGGCCTGCGTCACGCTGATGACCCCCCAGACCTGTGGTGTCTTTGCCTCCTTCGGGGCGCACCCCAGCTTCGAGGTGGCCCTGGAACGCAGCCTGACGGAACTGCTCCAGGGGCGCAGCCTTGAAGGCATGGATGACCTGCCGTTGCCGACCTTCAATTCCATGGCCGTCACCGAGCCCAACAACTTTGTGGAACACTTCATCGATTCCAGTGGTGTGGTGTCCTGGCGCTTTTTCAGTGCCCGCTCGGATTACGCGTTCTGTGAATGGGATTTCTCCGGGACCAGCGGGGAAGAAGCCGACCACCTCTTCGGCATCCTCCGGGACATGGGCAAGGAAGTGTACGTGGCCATGTACGAGGAACTCGGGCTGCCGGCGTGCCGGATACTCGTGCCGGATTATTCCGAGATCTACCCGGTGGAGGACCTGGTCTGGGACAACACCAACATGGCACTGGATTTCCGCGAGGATATCCTGAACCTGCACCGGTTGCAGGACGACCAGCTGCGGGCGCTGGTGGAGCGCCTGGATGACAGCGACATTGATATCTATACCGGCATCGGCACCCTGATCGGGGTGATGTTCGATGAGCACAGTGTCTGGGGGCAGCTCACCATTCTGGAACTCAAGCTGTTGATCCATCTGGCGTTGCAGGAGCATGAGGAGGCGCTGGATCTGGTGGAGATGTTCCTCCAGTTCAACGACAACCACGTCACCCGCAACCTGTTCTTCCGCGCGGTCCAGGCGGTGCTGGAAATCACCCTGGATGATGAGCTGTCACTGGCGGATTACCGGTACAGCCTTGGGCGGATGTTTGGTGAGGACACCATGGCGGCGGCGGTCGGTTCGGTGGACGGCAGCGTCCGCTTCCACGGGCTGACGCCAACGAACACGCAGCTGGAAGGCCTGGAAAAACACCAGCGGATGCTGGAGAGCTATCGCAAGCTGCACGCAGCGCGGGCCAGCGGCGGTGTTCAGTCAGGCGTCAGCCAGCCAGGTGCTGCCCAAGGCTCTGCCACAGCCCAACGCCACTGATGGTCAGCAGTACGCCACCCAGTACCCGGTAGAAGATTGGCGTTTCCGCTTTCAGGATGCGGTCGTGCGCGTAGAGCCCGAGGACGTGGCCGAGTGCGGCGCAGGGCAGGAGCCAGGTGTGGTGGATCAGCTGGAGATCCACCCCGGCGTAGATGAAAGCGGCCATCTTGATGGTGACCAGAATGAACCAGAGCGCGAACAGCGTATCGCGCAGTTGATGGCGCTCAAGATGCTGCGCGGCCACCGCGATGATCAGTGGCGCGCCGATGAGTGAGGTGCCGCTGATGTAGCCGCCCAGCACCAGGAACACCACATCCAGGGCCCGGCTGTTGCTCCGGAAGGGGCGGTTGAGCAGGTAGGACAGCGAGTAGACCGAGACGATCCCGAAAATGATCAGGCTCATGATCGTATTGGGCAGGGTAATCAGCCCCAGGACCCCGATGATCTTGGGCACGATCATGATCGCCAGTATCCGGCCCAGGTAACGCCAGTTCACTGTGCCTCCGTGGCTCTCCGGCGCGTTAAGGGCAGCGGCCCGGTTGTTCCGGGCGATGGTCAGGGAGGCGAAGACCAGTAGCTGCACGGAGATGATCGGCAGGAAGACCAGCGGCTCATTGTGGACCAGCAGCAGGAAGGGGAGTGAGAGCACGGCTCCGCCGAAGCCCAGCCCGGACCGGACGAACCCGCTCCAGACGAAGATCAGCGCGATCAGCCCGTACTGCAGTGTGGTCAGCTCAGCCATGCATCATCCGGTCTCTGAATAAGGCCGGTCCATTCTACAGGAAGTGTCCGTGGCTGGGCTTGCCAACAGTAAAGGCCGGATTACCTGCCAATGGCTTCAGCGGCACTGGGCCCGATTCTGTGGGGTCCATCTCCGGGGGTATCGCCGCCCGCTCGCAGTGCCTCCATATACGCTCTCTTGAGCGCCTCGATGCGGCCTTCCTGTTTCATGGCCCTGAAGCGCCGGTTGAACTCATCGATCAGTTCCGCGGCTCCAGGGCGTGTTTTCGGAACCATGAAATGAAGGGATACCTCTTCGACCACGAAAGGCAGTGGTCTGACCGCCTCGGCTGACAGCTCACTCTCCGAAACAATGTGCTCCGCCACATGGTGATTGATCTTCACGAAATCCACCCGCCCGGCCGTGAGCATCCTGAAGCAGCTTCTGAGGTTGGCCGGTTTGACGCGGGTGATCTGACCTTTCCCACGCATCGTCTTGAGCGCATCCTCGTCCGTGAAGCCCACCGGGTTGCAGTAGGTCAGCCCCTTGAGTCCCTCCAGCGAGCGGGCATCCAGTTCCGAGTCGGCCCTCACGTACGCGAAGGTATCGGTCCTGAAGATCGGGACAGAAAACAGGTAGTCTTGCTGGCGGCTGGGTGTTTCGATGTAGGGGAGAGCGGCGTCATAGCGGCCCTTCAGGGTCTCGCGATAGGCCCGTCTCCAGGGGCGCATGTCAACGGTGACGGTCCTGTTGCTGTCTTCCAGGATGCGGGTCACGAGGAAAGGGCCGAGGCCGTTGTGCGGCAGGTAATCGGCCGCATAGGGAGCGTAGTGGGGGCCGGTAACCAGCCGCAACGGGCCGCTGGCCGCGGGGGCCGCCTTGGCGGTTACGGAGGTGGCCAACGCGGCGAGCAGCCAGACAACAATTGCTCGATGGGTAAGCCCGTGGATCATTGTTCGTCTCCCTTTTCTTTAATGATACGCACTGGGTTGGTTTCTGGCCCAAACCGGTTGGGGTTTGGTTCCGGGGCGGGGGCTGAGAGAATGGCGTATTCAACACTGTGACCCCGAGCGAAGCCATGACCCAACGCCAGCCCGCCAACGTCCACCAGATGCGCATCGGTGACTTCGTCCTGACAACCCTGCTTGATGCCCAGATGGAGGGCAGCTTCGGGCTGATCCAGTCCATCAGCGAGGAGGAGGTCCAGCGCCTGCACACGGAAAGCCGCCGCCCCACGCCGCCCCGGGTCACCCTGAACGCTTACCTGCTCCAGGGCCGTGACCGGACCGTCCTGGTTGATACCGGTATCGGGGCTTTTGCCGGGGATGCCGGTCCCTACCTGATGGAGGGGCTGGAGCGCATCGGCGTAAAGCCAGCTGATATCGATACCATCCTGATCACCCACATGCACCCGGATCACGTCGGTGGACTGATCGATACGCAGGATCAGCCGGTCTTCCCGGACGCGGCGATTCTGGTTCCGGCCGGTGAGCTGGACTACTGGGGTGGCGACATTCCGGAAGACGCCTCCGGCATGCTGACGAACCAGTTCCACGCGGCGCACCGCGTACTCGCCGCCATGGGCTCCCGGATGCAGCGCCTGGAGGGCACGGATGTGCTGCCGGGCATCACGCGTGTACCGCTGCCGGGCCATACGCCGGACCATTCCGGCTATCGTGTGGTCTCCGGTGAGGACCGGGTGCTGCTCTGGACGGACATCGTCCACCTGCCGCACATCCAGTTCCCGCGCCCGGATGCCACGGTCGCCTTTGATGTGGATCCGGACCAGGCCGCGGCCACCCGGCAGCGGATCATGGCCGAGGTGGCTGAGTCCGGGGAGCTGGTCGGCGGTCATCACGTCGACTTCCCCGGGGTGGGCTACGTCGCCGTGGACGGAAAGGGCTACCGCTTCCTGCCCCACGTCTGGCAGCCGCTGGTGTAACGTTCTGTTGGCGGTCTGAACTCTTCCTGCCGCAGCCGCGTAAAAGGCCACAGGTTCAGTAAACAGCCAGTGTAAAGGCAGGTGATCCAGTGGCTTCAACAGAGACCGGAAGCAAGCACCCGGTTAGCGATACAGGGCACAGTGATGCCGCGCTTGCGGCGCGCATGGCGGCGATCGAGTCGTCCATCCCTAAGATCGAATTCACGCCGGATGGCATCATTGCGGACGTCAACGATCATTTCCTGAGCGCCGTGGGTTACCAGGCCGACGAGGTGCTGGGGGCGCATCACCGGATCTTCTGCGATGCGGATTACATCGAATCCCGGGCGTACCGTGAGTTCTGGAAGCAGCTGCGTTCCGGGCAATCGCACAAGGGCACCTTCCCGCGCGTGACGGCCAACGGTGATCGGATCTGGCTGGATGCGACCTATTTCCCCATTCTGGATGATCAGGGGCGCGTTAGCCGGATCATGAAGATCGCATCGGATGTGACCGGGGAACATGAACTGCTCATGGACCAGCAGGCCGTGTTCGATGCCATCAACCGTTCCATGGCGGTGATCGAGTTCCTCCCGGACGGCACCATCCTCCAGGCCAATGACAACTTCCTGAATGTGATCGGCTATCGCGCCCAGGACGTGGAAGGGCGCCATCACCGGATCTTCTGCTTTGATGCCTTCTACGAGCAGAATCCGGATTTCTGGGAGCGTCTGGGCAACGGTGAGTTCATGACAGGCCAGTTTGAGCGGCGCCGGGCGGACGGCAGCAAGGTCTGGCTGGAAGCCTCCTACAACCCGGTTCTGGACGAAGCCGGCAACACCCTGAAGGTGGTCAAGTTCGCCAGTGACATCACGGCGTACATGGAGCAGTCCCTGCGTACCCAGGAGGCCGCGTCGGTGGCCTCTTCAACCGCCTCGGAAACGGCGGACATCGCCCGGCGGGCCGGCGAATCCCTGAACCAGTCCCTGGAGACATCCACCCAGATCGACGACGGCGTTGCACGGGTCAGGAGTGTGGTTGAGCAGCTCAACCAGAAGACCGAAAGCATTGAGGAGATGGTGACCACTATCTCCGGTGTGGCCGAGCAGACCAAGATGCTGGCGCTGAATGCTGCGGTTGAGGCGGCACGGGCTGGAGAACACGGGCGTGGCTTCGGCGTGGTGGCCGAGGAGGTGCGCAAGCTCGCCTTCAACTCCCGCGAGGCGAGCCGTGATATCTCGGGCGTGATCAACGCCATTGTGGAGCTGTCGTCGGACGTTGAGAAACAGATCGACCGCGTGGGCACCGTCGCCACCGAGGGTCGCAGCCAGATGAACGACGCCGTCGCCATCGTTGACGACATCCGCAGTGGCGCCCAGCGCGTGCTGGATGCCGTCGAGGGCATCAACCGGGGCCAGTAGAACTCCGGATGCTATCCGCCCCCTTTTCGTGTATGATGCCGCGCTTTTAACGGAGCCGGCTCAGCCCCCTCCGTTCCCTTCCCAGGATCAGGCTGTACCATGTACGAAAAGATAAAGTTGGGTTGGTTCTCCAATCTCAAGGGCGATGCACTGTCGGGCATCGTCGTGGCCCTCGCGTTGATTCCCGAGGCGATTGCCTTCTCCATCATTGCTGGTGTGGATCCCAAGGTGGGGCTCTACGCCTCCTTTGCCATCTGTGTGGTGATCGCCTTCACGGGCGGGCGCCCCGGGATGATCTCGGCGGCCACCGGGGCCATGGCCCTGCTGATGGTCACGCTGGTGAAAGAGCACGGGCTGGAGTACCTTCTGGCGGCCACGCTGCTCACCGGTGTGCTTCAGATTGTCGCCGGTTATCTCAAGCTCGCCGACCTGATGCGCTTTGTCTCGCGCTCGGTGGTGACCGGCTTCGTCAACGCCCTGGCGATCCTGATCTTCATGGCCCAGCTGCCGGAGCTCACGGACGTCACCTGGCACGTCTACGCCATGACGGCGGCGGGTCTGGCCATCATCTACGGCTTCCCGTGGTTGCCCCGCATTGGTCGCACCATTCCTTCCCCGCTGGTGTGCATCGTGGTGCTGACCGCCGTCTACATGATCACCGGTATGGAAATCCGCAGCGTGGGCGACATGGGGGAGCTGCCGGACAGCCTGCCGGTCTTCCTGTGGCCGGACATCCCGCTCAACCTGGAAACCCTGACCATCATTTTCCCGACCGCCCTGATGCTGACGGTGGTGGGTCTGCTGGAATCGATGATGACCGCCACCATTGTGGATGACCTGACCGATACCGCGAGTGACAAGAACCGCGAGTGCCGGGGCCAGGGCATTGCCAACATCGGTTCCGGCCTGCTGGGGGGCATGGCCGGGTGTGCGATGATTGGTCAGTCGGTGATCAACATCAAGTCCGGCGGCCGCAGCCGCCTTTCCACCCTGTTTGCGGGGGTGGCACTTCTGATCATGGTGGTCTTTCTGGCGGACTGGGTGTCGCAGATCCCCATGGCGGCCCTGGTCGCGGTGATGATCATGGTGTCCATCGGCACCTTCAGCTGGGAATCCATCCGTGACCTGAAGAAGCACCCCATGAGCACGAACATCGTGATGCTGGCGACGGTGGCGGTGACCGTGGGCACCCACAACCTGGCGATCGGTGTCTTCGTGGGCGTGCTGCTCGCGGCGATGTTCTTCGCCAATAAAGTGGGCCAGATCCTGTATGTGGGCTCTGAGGAAACCGACGAGGGCGAGCACCGTATCTACCGCGTTGTGGGTCAGGTATTCTTTGCCTCATCGGAGCGTTTCATGGACGCTTTCGATTTCAAGGAGACCGTGGAGCGGGTCACCATTGACCTGTCCCGAGCCCACTTCTGGGACATCACCGCCGTGGAGGCGCTGGACCGGGTGGTGATCAAGTTCCGCCGCGAAGGCACAGCGGTGGAGCTGATCGGTCTCAACGAGGCGAGCGCCACCATCGTCGACCGCTATGCCGTGCATGATGATCCGGCTGCGGTCGAGAAACTGATGGGAGGCCACTGATGACTCAGGGCGATAACAACAACAGGAATGACATGACCGAACAGGTAATGGCCGCCATCGACGGCTCACAGTTCTCGGAAGCGGTCTGCGACAGTGCCGCCTGGGCCAGCCAGGCGCTGGGCGTGCCGCTGACCTTCCTGCACGTGAATGACAATCATACCGCCCCCGAGGAGCAGGATCTTTCCGGCAACCTCAGCCTCGGGGCGCGTGAGCACCTGATGGAAGAGCTTTCACGCCTTGATGAGGAACGGGCCCGGGTGGCCCAGGAGCAGGGGCGGCTCATGCTGCAGGCGGCGAAGGAGCGTGCCCTTGAGGACGGTGTGGCCGAGGCCGCCACCCGCCAGCGCAACGGTACCCTGGTGGAGACCCTGGAGGAGCTGCAGAGTGAGATCCGCCTGCTGGTACTGGGTAAGCGGGGCGAGGGCGTGGACCAGGCGAGTGAGCACCTCGGCTCCAACCTCGAACGGGTCATCCGTACCCTGCATCGCCCCATACTGATGGTACCGCCGGCTTTCACCCGCCCCGAGAAGGTGATGATCGCCTTTGACGGCAGCAAAACCACGCGCAAGGGTGTGGAAATGCTGGCCCGGAGTCCTCTGTTCGAGGGGGTGACGGTGCATGTGGTGATCGTGGGCGCGGACCTTGCCGACAACCGCTCCCATCTGGACTGGGCTCTGGAGACCCTGCGTGGGGCCGGCCACGATGCCGAGGGCGCCATCCGTCCGGGCGAAGTGGAGGGCACCCTGCACGCCTACCAGGAAGAGCAGGGCATCGACATGCTGGTGATGGGCGCCTACGGCCATTCCCGCATCCGGCACCTGCTGGTGGGCAGCACCACCACGGATATGCTGCGCCGTACCCGGATACCGTTGCTGCTGCTCCGATAGGCCCGGTCTCCGGGTCAGTGCTTCAACCGGAACCATCGGGAGGGCGTATGCAGCCACCGCTTGGCATCATCGAGGGGTTCTACGGGCCACTCTGGTCCTGGCGGGAACGCCGGCGTGTGATGGAACGGCTGAGCCATTACGGCTACTCATTCTACCTCTACGCCCCCAAGGGCGATCCCCTGCTGCGTGAGCAGTGGTTTGAGCCCGTGCCCGAGGATACCCGGGCCGACATGGAAGCATTCGCCTCGGCCTGTCGGGAGCAGGGCGTCCGCTTCGGGGTCGGGTTGAGCCCGCTGGGCGCACTGGAAGCCTTTGACGACGTCATCCGCCAGGCCCTGCTCCACCGTCTGAAGACCCTCGATGGGATCGGGGTCCAGGATCTGGTGATCCAGTTTGACGATGCCCTGGCGGAGCTGCCGGATCTGGCCGCGCGCCAGGTGGAGCTGGTGCACTGGGTGCGTGAGCATTCCGCCGCCGAACGGATCATTGTCTGCCCCAGCTACTACTCCGACGATCCCATGCTGGATGCGCTCTTCGGCACCCGTCCTGAAGGCTACCTGGAGACGCTGGGCGCCTCCCTCGATGACCGCATCGAGGTATTCTGGGCGGGTGAGGAGATCTGCGCCCGCCAGTGGTCCCCGGGGCATCTGGAACGGGTGACGGAACAGCTCCAGCGCCGCCCCTTCCTGTGGGATAACTACCCGGTGAACGACAGCGCCAGCATGGTTGATCACCTGCACCTGCGGGGCTTTACCGGCCGCCCGGCCGCGATGGGCCCACTGTGTTCCGCTCACGCCATCAACCCCGCCTTGCAGCCCACGCTTGCCTGCATTCCCGCGCTTACGCTGGCGGACAGCTATCGCCAGGGTGAGGCCTACCAGTACATGGAATCCACGCTCACGGCGATGGTCGAGGTACTCGGGGAATCCCTGGCTGCGCAGATGTTTGCGGATCTTCCGGCACTCCAGGACGCGGGGCTGGCAATGGGCAGTGTGCAGAAGCGGCATCTGCGTGCCATCTACGCCGGCTGGGAGCATCCTGCTGCGCGTGAGGTGGTGGACTGGCTGGACGGCCGGTTCAGGGGAGAGGGGCGCCCTCGCTGTGAGGCCGCCCCGCCACAGCGTCCTATGACGCTGTGGTGATCAGAAGTTGTACTGGACAGCCGCGGAGGCCATGTCCAGATCCGTATCCTCAAGGGTGAAGCGCTCATACTGCAGGCGCAGGTCCGTATGCTCGGTCAGGGTGAGGCGGACGCCGGCGCCATAGAAGGGATCATCGCCACTGTCACTGCTGGTGATTGGGCCCAGACTGCGTTCACGGTCCCAGGAGAGGTTGCCCACTTTCGCATAGGGCGCGAATGTATCGGTCAGCGGCAATGCCACCATGCCGGAGATGGTCTGGCCGTCCGCCTCCATGTCAGCGTTGCCGTCGCTGGTTTCGCCGAAGTCGATGTGCCCGGCCTGGAGGCTGAAGATCCGGCCGAATTCGACACCGCCAAAGGCCCGCCAGGCACTGTGGTCATCCTTGAGGCGGTCGTTCTCGTTCAGAAAATCCTCATCGTCCAGCCGGTAGTAACCGATGCCGCCACCCAGGTAGGGGCGGATCTCACGGTCACCACTGGTCTGCGAAACAGCTACTGGTGTGGCGAGCGACAGGCTGATGCCGATGATTGCGATATTGAGGGTGCGTTTCATGACTCGCTTCCTCCATGACGGGAGTTGGGTTTGAGCTCTGTTTCACCTCAGGTCTTCCTGTTTTTCATTGTTTGACTTGTACGCTACCGGGGGCAGTCAGCTGTCCAAAATACAATCCATTCAGGCAGCGGTAATGGACAGGCGCCCGGTTAATCCGGGGAGGAGAAGCGGTACCATGCGCTGTGCGGGGTGGCGGACCGGTTGTGGACGGTAAGGGGGAATTAACGTCTGACAGGGCGCTGTGCGTCCTGTAATGCCTGGAACAACCCCCGGAACCCATGCCGGTTGCCTTGAACTGTGCGCACTGACACGCCGGCTTGTTGGCGTCCGTGTTAGAACTGAGCTTTACTGCATGCATCAATAGTGCGTCACCTCCAACAATAATCCGATACGACGGGGCTTTACATGAAACACACGGTGGTACTGGTCATTGCGTCGCTGGCCCTGACGGGCTGCGCTGGTGGTTACTGGCAATGGGATTCCGACGAGCGCACCACCGGATCCCAGGAGATGGAAGCGCGGGACACGGCGGAGACTGCGCAGGCATCGGAATCCGCGGAGCCGGATCGTCAGGACGATGCCGCAGCAGAGGAGAGCCAGAGCACCACCTCCGGGGCTGATACGGACACCGCGACAGAGGCGACGGCAGCCGCTTCCGAAGAGGAAGCCGTAAGCACGGAGGCCGGGGCGTCTGGAGCAGCGGATGATGAGCAGATGGCTGGCGCCTCAACAGACCCGGAGCCAGCACCTGAGCCCGAGCCTGCGTCCGATCCTGAACCGGAACCGCAGCCTGAACCCGAGCCTGAGCCGGCACCTGAGCCTTCATCCGAGCCGGAGCCGGAGCCGGAGACTGAGACTGCATCCGCTTCTGACGCGGAGCCCGCGACCGACACCGGTGCCGAGGAGCAGGAGGTTGGGAACAATCCAGGCAGTAACCTCATGTGCAGTCTGGGTGGTGGGCCTGCGGCCTACGTCAACATGAAGCCCTCGGAACATCCACCGCTGACGGACGGTGAATACCAGCGTCTCCAGCAGCAGCTGCAGGAGCGTGCAGCGGCCGGTGAGGATGTCGCCAAGTATCGTGAGGAGATCGAACGCGGGCGTTCGGAAGGCGGTGTGATGGCCTGGTTCTACCGCTGCTGGCTGGAGACGTCCTGAACGCTGGTATCGCACTTGCATATACTGCCGGGTCATTCACCCGGCAAGGCAGGGCGGCTCCGCATTCATGGCATCCAGGCTGACGGTCTCCATTGGCCAGTGTTCCAGAAAGGGGCACAAAGGCGTTAATCAGGATTTTTACGGTGCATGCCGGCCACAGGGGTCGGAACTGGAGACCAAGGGGATCGCTGTGGCCCTGGCGGACGGCATCGGCAGCAGTGATGTCAGCCAGGTGGCCAGCCAGGCAGCAGTTACCGGGTTTTTCGAGGACTATTACGCCACGCCCGAGGCCTGGTCCGTCAGTAACGCCGCCCAGCGGGTGATTGCCGCCACCAACTCCTGGCTTCACGCCCAGACCCGCCGCAGCCAGTACCGCTACGACATGGATCGCGGCTACGTCTGTACCCTCAGTGCCCTGGTACTGAAGGGCACTTCCGCCCACCTCTTTCATGTCGGTGACAGCCGCATCTACCGGCTCCAGGGCAGCACGCTCGAGCAGCTCACCGAGGATCACCGCATCCGGGTCTCCCCGGAGGAGAGCCACCTGGCACGGGCCATGGGTGGGGATGAGCGAGTGGAGATCGATTACCAGCGTGTACGCATCGAGCCCGGTGATGTCTTTGTGCTCACGACCGATGGCGTGCATGAATTCCTGAGGCCCGCCGCCATGGCGCGGATGATCGCCGGAGGTGGGGGCGACCTTGATGGGGTGGCCCGCCAGATCGTCGATCAGGCCTACGACGAGGGCAGTGATGACAATCTGACCGTGCAGGTGGTGCGCATTGATTCGGTGCCGGAACAGGCGCAGCCCGCGGAGGCCGTACAGAACCTGATCGGACTGCCGTTTCCCCCGGTGCTGGACCCGCCCGTGATATTCGAGGGCTATCGCCTGCAGCGCCAGCTCCATGCCAGCGCCCGCAGCCATGTCTATCTGGCGGTGGTGGAAAGGACCGGCGAACGGGTCGCACTCAAGACACTGGCCACGGAGATGCGCGATGACCCGGGGCAGGTGGAGCGCTTCCTGATGGAGGAGTGGATTGCCCAGCGCATCAATCATGCGCATGTGGCCGGCGCCCGTGCGCCGCAGCAGGAACGGCACTATCTCTACACCGTCATGGAATTCATTGAGGGGCGCACCCTGGCCCAGTGGATGACCGACAACCCGCAGCCGACACTCGAGGCCGTACGGGACATCGTGGAACAGGTCGCCAGAGGGCTGCAGGCCTTCCATCGCCTGGAGATGGTGCATCGGGATCTGCGCCCGGCCAATGTCATGATCGACCAGGAGGGCACCGCCAAGCTGATCGATTTCGGCTCCACCCGGGTCCCGGGCGTCCTGGAAATGGTTCCGGTGGTCGTCGATGAGGGCCCGCTGGGCACTGCCGCCTATTCCGCGCCGGAGTATTTCCTGGAGGGTGAGGGTACGATGCGCTCGGACATCTATTCCCTGGGGGTGATCACCTACCAGATGCTGACCGGCCAGCTGCCCTACGGTACGGAGGTGGCGAAGGCCCGGAGCCGTTCTGCCATGCACCGGCTGCGTTACCAGTCGGTGCGCCTCTATAACCCGGAGCTGCCGGTCTGGCTGGATGGAGTGCTGCGAAAGGCACTGCACCCGGATCCCTACAGGCGCTACGAGGCCCTTTCGGAATTCACCTTCAACCTGCGCCACCCCGGCCGCGAGGCCTACAGCCAGGCCCCGCTGCCTCTTGTGGAGAGGGACCCGGTGCGCTTCTGGCAGGGCATGTCACTGGTCCTCGCGAGCGCGGTGGTGGCCCTCCTTGTGTTGCTGTTTGTCTGACGGCTCAGCGCTCCAGGTCGGCGTAGCGGACACCGGTCAGGTCCTCGGAGACGGACCAGAGCTTGTGGGCGACTTCCTGGTTGCGGGCCAGTCGCCTTATATTGGCTTCCGCTGGCATGCCCCAGAGCTCCTGGAAACCATGGGGGCCATAGTACTGGCCAGGCTCCGCCTGGGGTGAGGTGGCCGCGAACACGCTGGGGTAGGCCCCCTTCTCCTGGGACTGCGCGGTCACCGCGTTGAACAGGCTGTGCCCGGGAATGGTGCGCTGCAGGTTGGTCGCTGAGTAGCCCGGGTGTACAGCGATTGACTGGATGGTGTCCCGGGCGCTGCGCAGCCGCCGGTCAAACTCCAGGGCGAACATCAGGTTGGCCAGCTTGCTCTGGCCGTAGAACCGCCAGCGCTGGTAGCCCCTGCTGGCATCCAGGTTCTCGAAATCGAGGCTGCCAATGCGGTGGGCCAGGCTGCTGACGGTCACCACGCGAGCGCGCTCCGCCGCCCGCAGTCGATCCATGAGAAGGCCGGTGAGGGCGAAGTGGCCCAGGTGGTTGGTGCCGAACTGCATCTCGAAGCCATCCCGGGTGTACTGAAGGGGCGGCGCCATGACGCCGGCATTGTTGAGCAGTATGTCCAGCTTCGGGTAGTGGTCGTTGATGCGCTGGGCAAAGTCCCGTATCGAAGACAGGTCTGACAGGTCCAGCTGCATCAGGTTGAGGTCGACATCCGGGGCACGGGCCCGGATGTGGTCCATGGCTGACTGCCCCTTCTCCCGGTTGCGGCATGCCATGATGACGTGGGCGCCCCGTTGGGCCAGCCTGCGCGTGGATTCCAGTCCGAGCCCACTGTTGGCACCGGTAATCAGCACCGTGCGGTCCGTGAGATCCGGAATGTCCGCGGGCGTCCATGGAATGGGGTTGCGGCTCATGGATTGTCCCTCCTGTAGGTTCCTTTCCGCATCAGCCTATACAAGCGCAGAGGCCGGGGCCAGGCATGTCGGTCCTGTTATCCGCCTGTCCCCCGGTCGGCCATTCCTTTACCATGGCGGAGATTCTGCCAGCGAACGACGGAGATGGACTGAATGTTCCTTGCGATACTGATTGGCGGCCTGATCGGCTCGGCCTTCGGCCTGCCCGGTGCCCTCATCGGCGCCCTCATTGGTGGCGGCCTGGTGTACTGGGGGCGCATGAAGCTGTACCGGCGTGTACGTGAGGTCCAGTCGCGCTTCATGGAATCCGTTTTCGCGGTGATGGGGGCCGTCTGCAAGGCCGATGGTGTTGTCACCCAGGACGAGATCCAGGTGGCCGAGGCCCTGTTTGAGCGCTTCCATCTGAATGAGAGCCAGCGCGAAGCGGCCAAGGCCGCCTTCAACCGCGGCAAGGCCGATGACTTCGACCTGGATGCCGAGCTGCGTGAATTCCTGCGCCGCAGTGGTGGCCAGTCCGGCCTGCTGCAGATGTTCCTGCAGGTGCAGGTCGCCGCCGTTGCTGCGGACGGGGAAGTGCACGAGAACGAGCATGACATGCTGGTGCGCGTGGCCCGTGGGCTGGGACTGTCGGAAAGCCAGGTGGAACAGCTCGAGGCCATGCTGCGCGGTGGCGCCGCCGGCGGTGCCGCGGAACAGCAGCAGTCCCTGGAGGATGCCTACAAGGTACTGGGGGTTTCCCCGGAGGCGAGCGACGCCGAACTCAAGAAGGCCTATCGCAAGCTGATGAGCGAGAACCACCCGGACAAGCTGGCCGGGCGCGGCATGCCCGATAGCATGCGCGAGATGGCCGAAGAAAAGACCCAGGAAATCGCCAACGCGTACGACCGTATCAAGAAAGCGCGCGAACAGGCGGCCTGATTACAGCGCCACGAGAAGGGCCAGCAGCACCAGTTCCGTCAGCACGATGGCCGCGCCGAGCGCATCCCCGGTGTAACCTCCCAGCGCCCGGTGCAGCTGCCAGCCCCATAGAAGCCCGACCAGGGCCGTGGCGACCACGAAAGCCATCATCAATCCCGGCAGCCAGCAGACAGCCACCCCGGCCAGCAGCACGCTGAACACCGTGGCCACCGTCAGCCGGGGCAACGGGAACGTATCCGCGACCGGTTTGGTCTTGCTCGTATCCGTGTCCGTCACATAGGGCATCAGCGCCATCAGGAACAACGGCGTCACGCGCGCCAGCGCCGGCGTGACCAGCAACACCACCCAGATTGGCAGGGGCGCGAGCTCCACCAGCAGCGCCACCTTCAGTGCCAGCGCCCCGACCAGCGCCACCGTCCCGTAGGTCCCGATGCGGCTGTCCTTCATGATGGTCAGACGTTTCTCCACCGTGAACCCGCCGCCCAGCGCATCCACCGCATCCGCCAGCCCATCCTCATGAAAGGCGCCGGTCAGCCAGAGGTGGAAAATCACCACCCCGATGACACTTACCACCAGCGGAAAGAACGCCGCCAGCACTTGGTACCCCAGAGCATAGAGCGCTCCCAGAACCAGTCCCGCCAGCGGGAAGTACATACTGCTCTGGTTCATCAGCTGCTGCGAATAATCAATCCGCACCGGCATCGGAATACGGCTGATGAATCCCAGACAGAGCCAGAAGGCCTGCCACTCGTGCTGCAAGGTGGTTTTCATAATGATTCCCGGTTTGTTTCCCATGTAGGAGCGAGCTTGCTCGCGATAAGACAGGAATCGCCTGCAAGCAGGCTCCTACAGTGGCGGTGCATCGATCTAGACCCTGACGGGAATCAGTGCGCCTCGTCCCAGTTCTTCCCTACACCCGCCTCAACGAGCAACGGCACCTCAAGCTGGGCCGCCCCACTCATCAGCTCCTCAAGCAACGATCCCAACTGCGACACCTGGTCCTCCCGGACCTCCACGATCAGTTCGTCGTGCACCTGCATCGTCATGCGCGCATCAAACCCGGAGTCCGCGATGCGATTCTCGACCATCACCATCGCCTTCTTGATGATGTCCGCTGCCGTGCCCTGCATGGGTGCGTTGATGGCCGTGCGCTCCGCGCCCTGGCGCAGCTGACCGTTGCGGCTGTTGATCTCCGGCAGGTAGAGGCGCCGGCCGAACAGCGTCTCCACATAGCCCTGGTCATGGGCCGTCTTGCGGATGCGGTCCATGTACTCGAGCACGCCGGGGTAACGCTCGAAATAGCGGTCGATGTAGCCCTGGGCCTCATCCCGGGGAATGCCCAGCTGGCGCCCCAGCCCCCAGGCCGACATGCCGTAGATGAGCCCGAAGTTGATGGCCTTGGCATCCCGGCGCTGGGAGTCACTCACGTCCTGACGCGCCACGCCGAAGACTTCCGAGGCCGTGGCCTTGTGGATGTCCTCACCATGGGCGAAGGCGTTCAGCAGCCCCCGGTCGCCGGACAGGTGCGCCATGATGCGCAGCTCGATCTGGGAATAGTCCGCCGCGATCAGCCGGTAGCCCTCCGGCGCGACGAAGGCCTGGCGGATGCGCCGGCCCTCCTCGGTGCGGATGGGGATGTTCTGAAGGTTCGGGTCCGAGGACGAGAGCCGCCCGGTGGCCGTCACCGCCTGGTGGTAGGAGGTGTGGATACGCCCGGTGCGTGCGTTGATCACCTCCGGCAGCCGGTCCGTGTAGGTGGACTTGAGCTTGCTCAGGCTGCGGTGCTCCAGGATCACGCGCGGCAGTTCGTAGTCCACCGCCAGTTCCTGGAGCACCGGCTCGGCCGTGGAAGGCGCTCCCTTGGGCGTCTTCTTGAGCACCGGCATGCCCAGCTTCTCATAGAAGATCTTCTGCAGCTGCTGGGGCGAGCCCAGATTGAACTCCTCGCCGGCCTGCTCCCAGGCCTGCTCCTCCAGGGCCTTCATGCGCTCGGCCAGTTCGCCACTCTGGGTGGCCAGAAGGTTGGCATCCACCAGGGTGCCGCGGTATTCCATGTGGGCCAGCACCGGCACCAGCGGCAGCTCGATGTCGTGGTAGACCGACTCCAGGGACGGGTCGTCCTTCAGGCGCGGGCGCAGCGTCTCATGGAGCTGGAAGGTGATGTCCGCATCTTCGGCGGCGTAATGGCCGGCGGTCTCCAGTTCGATCTCATCGAAGCGCTTCTGCTTGGCGCCCTTGCCGGCGATGCTCTCGAAGCTGGTGACCTCGCGCTCCAGGTAACGCTGGGCCAGGGTGCCCATGTCGTGGCGCGAGCCCGATGAGTTCAGCACGTAGGACTGGAGCATGGTGTCTTCGATGCCGCCGCGCAGGGTGATGGCGTGGTTGGCCAGCACATTGATGTCGTACTTGAGGTTCTGGCCGATCTTGACCCGTGCCGGGTCCTCCAGCAGTGGGCGCAGCTGCTCCAGTACGTCGTCGCATTCCAGCTGATCCGGTGCGCCCAGATAACTGTGCCCCAGGGGTACGTAGGCGGCGGTACCGGACTCGACGGCAAAGGAAACGCCCACGATGCGCGCGTCCATGTAATTGAGGCTGGTGGTTTCCGTGTCGAAGGCGAACGCCGGCGCATCGCGCAGCGTGGTCAGCCAGGCATCCAGCGCTTCCTGATCCAGGACAGTGTGGTAATCCGTGCTCGCCGGTGTGTTCGCGGTGTTCGGATTCTCGCCTGCGTCGGATTGCGGTTGCTCGCCGCCGCCGTTTTCCAGTTCCCGGATCCAGCCGCGGAACTCCATCTCCCGGAACTGTTCCAGCAGTTGATCCCGGTCCACCGGTTCAGGATCCAGCGCTTCCACGCTGTAGCCCAGGTCCAGCTCCGTGCGGATACGGGCCAGATCCCGGCTCAGGGGTAATTGGTCAAGGGCCGCGCGCAGGTTCTCGCCGATCTTGCCGCCCACTTCATCCGCATGGGCCATGAGGTTGTCCAGGTTGTCGTACTGCTGGAGCCACTTCACGGCCGTCTTGGGCCCGCACTTGGTTACGCCGGGAATGTTGTCCACGGTATCGCCCACCAGTGCCAGGTAGTCCACGATCTGCTCCGGCGTCACGCCGAACTTCTCGATCACGCCCTCCCGGTCCATCGTGGTCTCATTCATGGTGTTGATCAGTGAGACATGGTCGCTGACCAGCTGGGCCATGTCCTTGTCGCCGGTGGAGATGATCACGTCCACCCCCTTGTCCGTGGCCTCGTTGGCCAGGGTGCCGATGACGTCATCCGCCTCCATACCCTCTTCGATCAGCAGCGGCAGGCCCATGGCGCGGATGATGGCGTGGATGGGCTGGATCTGGCCGGCCAGCTCCTCGGGCATTTCCGGGCGGTTGGCCTTGTAGTCCTCGTACAGCTCGTGCCGGAAGGTTTTGCCGCGGGGGTCGAAGACCACGGCAATGGGGGAGCCGGGATAATCCTGCTGCAGCCGGCGGATCATGCTGATCACGCCCTTGACCGCACCCGTGGGCTGGCCGTTGGAGGTGGTCAGTGGCGGCAGGGCATGGAAGGCGCGGAACAGATAGGAAGAGCCGTCCACTAGGACGACAGGGCGGTCTTTGCTGAGCTCAATCATGGAGGTGTCGCTTCAGGGTATGGTAACGCGGAGTGTTTCAGAACGGGGGCTTTCCAGTCCAGAGGTGTCCAGGGTGGAGACGGCGAACTGGTATTCCCCTGAGGGCAGCTGCGAGGGCTGCCACTGAGTGGTGCCGGCTTGCTCAATCACCTGGACATCGAAGTCGGGGTCCCCCGACTGGCGGTAATAGACCCGGTACCCCTCGATTTCCCCGGGGTAGAGCTTGCTGCCGTCGATGCGGGTAAGCGGTGCCTCCCAGCCCAGGGTTACGGTGTTGTCCTCGTCGCTGCTGGACACGCACCCTGAAATCAGAAAGACGGGGATCAGGGCGTATAATCTCAGGCGGAATCCGAACATGGACGCCATTATGAGGTTATTTCCGGCGACTGCAACCCGCTTTTTTACACCATTAGTATGTGTATTCTAATTATTCCCCGTATTGTGCATGGTGAAGTAATCAATGGGCGCAGGCGCGCCGAATGATCCATTCAAAGGAGGTTCATCATGAGTAAGATCCGCGATTATCAGCAGCAGGTACAGGACGTGATCGAAAAGGGCATCAACACTGTTGAGAAGCAGCACAAGACCCTGGCCGAGCGGCCCTTCGAACTTGCCGAGAAGGTTGAGCAGCAGGCCAAGAGCTACAGTGTGAAGTCCGTGCGCGCCAAGCACGACGACTACGCCAATACCGCGTACGAAACCCTGCGCGTGTGGAACCAGCGTCTGGGCGACTATGCCAACAGCCTGATCGGCCGCTTCGACAAGGAAGCAGCTCCGGCTGAGAAGCAGGCTGAGCAGAAGAGCGCCAGCAGTGCCCAGTCCGGCGCCCAGAAGAAGTCCGCATCCAGCGCCAGCAAGCAGTCCAGCGGTGCCAAGAAGAGCACCGGCGGCGCGAAGAAGCAGACTGAGAGTCAGGCTTCCGCGTAAGGCCTCAGCCGTCGGGCTGAAATGGAACGGGCAGTGGCGAGAGCCGCTGCCCGTTTTTTATGGAATGTCAGTCGCCCATCGTGGCCAGTTCCTCGCGGGCCGTCTCTTCCTCCGGGATGGTCAGGGGTAAACTGCGCTTCTTGCCGGTCAGCTTCTCAAGGCGTTTGATCTTGTCCCGGTAGTCCTCACGGGTCTGTTCCGCCCTGCTGATCTCTTGCTGGATCTCGTTCAGCAGAGCGGTTTTTTCGGCGCGCTGGGTTTCCATCTTCTCACGCAGGGATTCCGGAACCTCCTGGCCGGTACGTTCCTGGTTGGCGGCACGTTTCTGGAGGTTCGCGATCTGCCCTTCGATATTTTTTATGTTGGCCAGCTTCAGGCGCACGGTTCCGAAGCGCTCGCGCAGCTTGCGCTGAAGGGCGCGCACCGCGTCATCCGGTGAGCTGTACTGGCGCAGCAGCCGCCGGTCCTCTTTTTTCTGTTCCTCGCGTTCCTTTTCGAGCCGTTCCTGGCGTTCGCGCTCCCGACGGCGTTCGGCCAGCTCTTCCTCGGTCGGCGGTGGCGGGACCTTCTCGATGACGCGGCCACTTTTGTTGAGCACTTCATAACCCTGTTTGAGCGCTTCCCGGGGCAGTGTGTTGCTCATGACCGTCCTGCCCTCCTCGGTCTCATACCGGTACATCTCGCCGAAGACGGGCGCGGTCAGGGTCAGGCACAGTGCAGTCAGTAACCATCGGTACATCGGGGGTTCTCTCCAGTCCGCGTGCTCACGCCACGCCGTAGGTGTCCCGGTAGCGGGCTACTTCTTCAGCATAGTCCGACATGTCCGGCAGTTCGCGCAGGTACTCCAGGATCTGGTCGAGGCTGATGATGCTCACCACCGGTATGTCGAATTCCGCCTCCACCTCCTGGATGGCGGAGCGTTCCGCCTGGCCCTTTTCCTGGCGGTCCAGAGCCACCAGGACGCCGGCCGGTGTTGCGCCTGCGGCCTGGATGCGCTCGATGGATTCACGCACGGCGGTGCCGGCGGTGATCACGTCGTCCACGATCAGTACCCGGCCTTCCAGCGGGGCGCCCACGATGTCGCCGCCCTCGCCGTGGGCCTTGTCTTCCTTGCGGTTGAAGGCCCAGGGCAGGTCCAGGCGATGGTGGGTGGCCAGTGCTGAGGCGGTGGCGGTGGCCAGGGGAATGCCCTTGTAGGCCGGGCCGAAGACCATGTCGCACTCCAGGTCACTGCGCGTCAGCGCCTGGGCATAGGCCTGGCCGAGCCGGGCCAGATCACTGCCGCGCTGGAAAAGGCCCGTATTGAAGAAATACGGGCTGGTGCGGCCGGATTTCAGTTCGAACTCCCCGAAGCGGAGCACTTTGCGGGCAATGGCGAACTCGATGAACTCTCTCTGATAGGTTTCGATCATAGGGGCCTTCGGGGTCAGCGTATTTTGTCCATTGGCAAGCATGGGTATGATACACACAAATCGATACTGGAATCATTTATGCGGGTCGTTACAGTCAGTGTCAACGGATTGCGCGAGGCAATCAGCAAGGGGTTTTTCGAGTGGCTCGCGGAGCAGGATGCGGACGTGGTGGCGGTTCAGGATCACCGGGTGCGGGTCGCGGAGATCGAGGATGATCCGGCGCTGACCCCCGAGGGCTATCAGGCCTGGTTCGTGGATGCGGAGAATCCGGAAAGCGGCGGTGTGGGGTTCTACACCCGGCATTTCCCCAAGGCCATCATCTACGGCTTCAACTACGGGCCCGGGGATATGGAGGGCCGTTATCTGCAGGCGGACTTCCAGAAACTGAGTGTGGCGTCCGTGCTGGCGCCGGCGGCCGACGAGGCCGGTGGGGAGCAGGCCCGCGACGCCTTCATGGAGGCCTTCCTGACCCATACCGGCAAGACCGCCCGGAAGCGGCGCCAGTACATCATCTGCGCCAATCTGCGCACCGCCCACCGGGACGAGGACGCCGACTCCTTCTTCCACCGCCAGCCTGTTTCCGGATTCCTGCCCCATGAACGGGCCTGGATGGACGAGCTGTTCAACCAGCAGGGCTACCTGGATGCTTTCCGCTCACTGGAGGCGGATGACAGGGCAGCCTCCTGGTGGCCGGAGTGGGCGCGCAACTGGCGTCGGGCCGCCGGCTGGCGGACGGACTACCAGATGCTGACACCGGGCCTGCACGATGCGCTTGAGGATGGCTGGATCGACACGGACGCGGGGTTCTCCGACCACGCGCCCGTGGTGATGGATTACCGCATCTCGCCGGAGTGATTACCCGGCAAGCGCGGCCTTCTGGGCCTCGAACAGCTCGTTGATGCCCTTGCGTGCCAGACCCAGCATGGCATCCAGCTCCTGCTGCTCGAACGACTCGCCTTCCGCCGTACCCTGGATCTCGATGAAGCCGCCCCTGTCCGTCATGATCACGTTCATGTCGGTCTCCGCCGAGGAATCCTCCGGATAGTCCAGGTCCAGAACGGGCGTGCCGTCATAGACGCCCACCGAAATGGCGCCGACCATCTGCTTGAGCGGGCTGCGGCTCAACCGGCCGTTGGCGACCAGGGTGTTGAGGGCATCCACCAGGGCCACACAGCCGCCGGTGATCGCCGCGGTACGGGTGCCGCCATCGGCCTGGATAACGTCGCAGTCAATCACGATGCTGTGCTCGCCCAGCGCTTCCAGGTCCACGGCCGCGCGCAGTGAGCGCCCGATCAGGCGCTGGATCTCGATGGTGCGCCCGCCCTGCTTGCCGCGGCTGGCCTCACGGCCCATGCGGTCGCCGGTGGAACGGGGCAGCATGCCGTACTCGGCGGTTACCCAGCCCTGGCCCTGGCCTTTGAGGAAGGGGGGCACTTTGTTCTCCACACTGGCGGTACAGATCACGCGGGTGTCACCGAACTCGGTCAGGACGGCCCCCTCGGCGTGCTTGGTGTAGTGGCGGGTCAGGCGGATATCGCGCAGTTGATCGGGGTTTCGGCCACTCGGGCGCATGCTCGCTCCTCAGGGTTGATGGATGGTCAGGGCGCAGAGTCTAGCATGCCAGCCGGGGTACGGGCGTGCGCTTGCCAGCGGTGATATACTGCGCGGTTCATGCTCGAGCGCAACGGGAGTGGCCATGGCCACACTGAACAGCATGACGGCGTTCGCACGCCGCCGGAGCCAGGCGGCGTGGGGCACGCTGACGTGCGAATGCCGCACCGTGAATCACCGCTATCTGGATCCATCCCTGCGTCTGCCGGAACCGCTGCGTCACCGGGAGATGGCGTACCGGGAACGCCTTGGCCTGCGTCTCTCACGGGGGCGGGTGGAACTCCAGTTCCGGCTGGAGGAGGCTGAGCGGGCGTCCGGTGAGGAGCCGGACCCGGTGGCGCTGCGCCGCCTGCGCCAGGCCATGGTCCGGGTGGAGCAGGAGATCGGGGACACGGCACCGGTCTCACCACTGGATGTCCTGCGGTGGCCGGGCGTGCTCGCCGGTGGCGAATTGCCGGAGGAAGCCGTTGTGGCAGCCGCGGACGAGCTGCTTGAGCTTACCCTTGATGACGTGGATGAGCAGCGCCGCCGGGAAGGTGAGCGCCTGGTGCCCCTGCTGGAGGAACGGCTGGGTGCCATTGAGGCGTACGTGGCGGAACTGCGTCGGAGCATGCCGGAATGGCGAGAGCAGCAGCGCCAGCGGTTGGTGGAGCGTCTGGCGGGGCTTGGAGCTGAACCGGCGGATGAGCGCCTGGCGCAGGAACTGGCAATCCTGGCCCAGAAAGCGGACGTATCCGAGGAGCTGGACCGGCTTGATGCTCATGTTGCGGAAGTCCGGGCAGCGCTGGAACAGACCGGTCCGGTGGGTCGGCGCCTGGATTTCCTGATGCAGGAACTCAACCGGGAGGCCAACACCCTCAGCAGCAAGTCCACGGCGGCGGAACTGACCCGTGTGGCGGTGGAGATCAAGGTGCTGATTGAACAGACGCGCGAACAAGTACAGAACGTGGAGTAATCCGATCATGAGCGAGCAGCCTTACCTGGGCACGCTATTTGTGGTGTCGGCGCCTTCCGGGGCGGGCAAGACCAGCCTGGTATCCCAGGCGCTGGAGCGCGACCCGGCACTGACCGTTTCGGTGTCGCACACCACACGGCCGGCGCGCCCGGGCGAGCAGGATGGCGTCAACTATCACTTCGTCACCGAGCAGGAGTTCCTGTCGCTCATGGAAGCGGGCACCTTCCTGGAGCACGCGCAGGTGTTCGACAACTACTACGGTACCTCCGGGGACTGGGTGGATGAGCAGCTTGCCGCCGGCCTGGACGTGATCCTGGAGATCGACTGGCAGGGCGCGCAGCAGATCCGGCGACTGCGCCCGCACGCTGTCTCCGTGTTCATTGTGCCGCCCTCGCCGGAAGCGCTGCGCGAGCGGCTCCAGGGGCGCGGCCAGGACAGTGACGAGGTGATCGAGCGCCGGCTGCGCGAGGCGGCTGAGGAGTGCCGGCATGTGGCCGAATACGATTACCTGGTGGTCAATGACGACTTTGAACGGGCCCTGGATGAACTGCTGGTGGTCTTCCGCGCCCAGCGCCAGTGCCTGAGCCGTCAGAGCCAGCGTCATGAGACCCTGCTGAGGGCCCTCTCCCTGGCCGATCAGTGATGGCCAGAAACCGATTACTGGGTTACACTGTGCGATCCGCAGTGACCCAAACACGAACAGAGGTACTCCATGGCACGCGTCACCGTTGAGGACTGTCTCGACCACGTCGACAACCGCTTCCAGCTTGTCATGCTCTCCACCAGGCGGGCCCGCCAGCTGGCCACCTATGGCAGTGAGCCCAAGGTTCCGCCGGAGAACGACAAGCCCACGGTTCTGGCACTGCGCGAGATTGCCGCAGGCAAGATCAGCTTCGAGAGCGTCGAAGCCGATGAGCGGGCAATGCAGGCGGAATCCGCGGAGTCGCCCTCACGCAGCACCGAGGCCGCATCCGGCGAGGAAGGCGAAGCCGCAGGCTGAAACCAGCCGGCCGTGATCCTGTAAAAACCGGGCCCGACCCGGTTTTTTTATGCCTGTACACGCTATAATCTGGGAAGAGGGAATTCGGAAACTTGCAGCAGGGCAGGGAGGAAGCCGGCTTAACACCACCTTGCGGAGCATCCTGAACAGCCGATGTCGACGATCGAGTCTCTGGCGGAACGCCTCGGAAACTACCTGGATGACCAGAAGGTCAATCAGGTACGGAGGGCCTATTTCTATGCGGAACAGGCCCATGAGGGGCAGTATCGCCGCAGTGGTGAGCGCTACATCAGCCACCCGCTGGCAGTGGCCAACATCCTCGCCCAGCTCAACCTCGATCACCAGAGCCTGATGGCGGCCATGCTGCATGACGTGATCGAGGATACGGGCATTCCCAAGGATGCCCTGATCGAGCAGTTCGGGGCACCAGTGGCCGAACTGGTGGATGGCGTCAGCAAGCTCACCCAGATCGAATTCCGCTCCCGCGCCGAGGCTCAGGCCGAGAATTTCCAGAAGATGACCCTGGCCATGGCACGCGATATCCGCGTGATCCTGGTCAAGCTGGCGGACCGGCTGCACAACATGCGCACCCTGGGGCCGCTCAACCCCGAGAAACGCCGCCGGATCGCCACCGAAACCCTCGACATCTACGCGCCCATCGCCCACCGCCTGGGTATGCACAGCCTGTGCGTGGAGCTGGAGGATCTGGGCTTTGCCGCCATGTACCCGATGCGCTCGCAGTACATCGCCAAGGCGGTGCGCAAGCTGCGGGGCGACCATCACGAGATCATCAACGAGATCCGCGCCGGACTCGAGGACAAGCTGCGTGAGCGCGAACTGCCCGGGCGTATCCTGGGGCGCGAGAAACACCTGAACTCCATCTACAACAAGATGAAGTTCAAGCACAAATCCTTTGGCGAGATCATGGACGTCTACGCCTTCCGGATCATCACCGACTCTGTGGACGACTGCTACCGCATCCTGGGCGCGGTACACAGCCTCTACAAGCCACTGCCGGGGCGCTTCAAGGACTACATCGCGATGCCCAAGGCCAACGGCTACCAGTCCCTGCACACCACCCTGTTCGGCAAACACGTGAATATCGAGATCCAGATCCGCACCGAGGAGATGGAAAGCGTGGCCAACCACGGTATCGCGGCGCACTGGATGTACAAGCACGATTCCGAGGTGGGCGAGGTCAACCAGAGACGGGTCGACCGCTGGCTGGAAGGGCTGATGGAGATGCGTGAGCGGGCGGACGACTCGCTGGAGTTCATCGAGCACGTGAAGGTGGATCTGTTCCCGGACGAGATCTACGTGTTCACGCCCAAGGGCCGGATCATGGAGCTGCCGCGCGGGGCCACGCCCGTGGATTTCGCGTATGCCATCCATACGGACATCGGCAACGCCTGCGTCGCCTGTCGTGTGGACCGTCAGCTGGCGTCACTCAGTCAGCCGCTGCATAGCGGCCAGACGGTGGAGGTGATCACCGCGCCCGGCGCCCGGCCGAGCCCGGTCTGGCTCAACTACGTGGTGACCGGCAAGGCGCGTTCGAGCATCCGCCACGCTCTCAAGACCCAGCAGCGGCGCGAGTCCGTGGAGCTTGGCAGGCAGCTGCTCAGCCGCTCCCTGAACAGCCTCGGGTCACGCCTGGATGAGCTCGGTAACGCGCGCGTCCAGCGGGTTCTGGAGCACAACCAGGTGGATAGCTTCGACCGGTTGCTGGCGGACATCGGGCTGGGCAACCGCATGGCCTACATCGTCGCCCGGCAGCTGGCACCGGATACCGGGCAGGACAGCGACGCCGCGCCGGCGCTGGAGGATACCCGCGCCGGGCAGACCATGACCATTGCCGGCAGCGAGGGCTCGGTCATCCAGTTCGCGGACTGCTGCCAGCCCATTCCGGGGGACCCCATCGTGGGCCGCATGAGTTCCGGCAGCGGCATGGTGATCCACTCCGAGCGCTGCGAGAGCGTGCGCCATCTGGACGCGGACTCACCCCAGCTGGTCTATCTGAGCTGGGCCAAGGACATCACCGATGACTTCTCGGTTGAGCTGCGTGTGGAGACGGCGCGTAAGCGGGGGCTGATTGCCGAGCTGGCCAATACCGTGGCCCTGGCGGAAGCCAACCTCGAGGGGATCAACGTGGACGAGTACGACGCCCGCCACAGTGTCGTCGTCATGACCCTGCATGTGCGCGGACGTACCCAGCTGGCACGGATCATGCGGCGCATCCGCAACCTGCGCACGGTCAAATCCGTTACCCGGGTACGCCGTTGACAGCGCCGCGCCAGCGGGCGAGCATCGTGTTTTTCCGCTACAGACGACAGGAACGCCGTAACCCATGACGAACAAGTCCATTATCCAGACGGATACCGCCCCCGAAGCCATTGGCCCCTATTCCCAGGCCGTGAAGGCGGGGGATACGGTCTATCTCTCCGGCCAGATCCCGCTGGATCCGCGGACCATGGACCTGGTGCCCGGCGGCTTTGAGGAACAGGTCAAGCGGGTCTTCGAGAACCTGAAGGCCGTCTGTGAGGCTTCCGGGGGCAACATCCAGGACCTGGTCAAGCTCAATATCTACCTCACCGACATGGGCAACTTCGCCATCGTCAACGAGATCATGACCACCGTCTTCACTGAGCCCTATCCCGCGCGCGCCGCCATTGGCGTGGCGGCACTGCCCAAGGGCGCGCAGGTGGAGATGGATGCCATCATGGTGCTGAAGTAGGGTCAGACCCGGCTGAGGCAGTCCTTGACCCTGGGGCCGTCACCGCCGAAGTGGCGGGCCCAGGCCATGAAGAGTTCCCCGCACGCCAGGGCATCCTCCAACGCATTGTGCGCATTGGTTTCCGGCAGGCCGTAACGCTCGCGGCACCGGTTCAGGCGCAGGACATTCCCCGGCATTGTCTGCTCGCGCTGGAACAGGCGTTTTTTCTCCAGCACCAGTGTGTCCGCCGTGGGCTGGAACCAGTCCATGCCGAACTGTTCCCGGTAGGCGGCGCGCAGAAACCCTGTGTCCAGAGGTGCATGGTGCATGACCGGTAGGCGGTCGGTCATCGCCCTTGCCAGCATGCGTAATGCGGAGGGCAGATCCACGCCTTCGCTGCGGTCCGTGTCCCGGATGTGATGGATGGTGGCGCTGTCGCCCACCAGGTTGCGGCTGTCGATCAGCAGGTGCCGGGCCGTGTCCAGCCGGATCCGGCCGCGGTCCACCGCCACCCAGCCGAAGCTGATGATGTAGCCGGTCTTCGGGTCGAGGCCGGTGGTTTCCAGGTCGATGGCCAGCCAGTCCACCTCATCCCAGAGGGCGTTGGTGTCCGGCCAGGGGCTTGCCAGGAGGCGCTGCAGCGTCGGGTCCGGGAAGGGGTGGCGGGCATAGCGGCGCCGTGCCCGCTCCCGGCGGGCGCGGGTCAGCCACATCAGCGCATCCCCTGGCGGTAGGCCAGGCGCACCGACTTCTGGGCGCTGTCCACCAGCTGGAAGGCGTCACGCAGCTGTTCGCGGGCCAGTTTGGGCAGGTTGCGTGGGTTGCAGTAGTTGCTCAGCTCCTCGCCCTCACGGATCTGGTCCGCCTGTACCTGGAGCCGCACCTGCATCAGAAAGCGCAGGGCGTCCTGCAGGTTGCGTGCGTCATACCGGGTCATGTGCTTGCCGCGGGCCAGCTCGTCCAACCGTTCCAGCGTGTTGATGCGGTCAACCCCGGATGCCAGGGCGTGCAGCCGCACAATTTCGATGATCGGCAGCAGACCACGCTTCTTCAGGTTCAGGGTATCCTTGTGATCACCGTTGCGCTCCACCACGAAGCGCCGGAAGATGCCGATGGGCGGGCTGCCTTCCAGCACGTTCTCCGCCAGGGCGGCCTGGAAGATGGAGTTGGCCCGGACCCGTTCCAGCATGTGGGACTGGACCCGGCTGGTAAGAGAGGCGTCGCCGTGGACGGTGCGGAGATCGAAGGCGATGCTGATCTCCATCACATGGTGTGGGCTGAAACTGGTGACCCAGTTGTCCACGGCCTCGTACCAGCCCGTGAGCCGGCGCCGCCAGAAGGGATTGGTGGCCATGACGTTGCCATTGCAGTAGACATAGCCGCACTCATTGAGCCAGTCGCTGACCCTGGTGGCCAGCTTCTCGAACCAGGCCACGTCCTCGTCGGTGGCCTCGTCCGCGATCACCAGGCCGTTATCCTGGTCGGCGTTGAGCAGCTGCTCCGCCCGCGCCTGGGAGCCGAAGCACAGCCAGGCGAAGGGCACCGGGGCCGGGCCCAGTTCGTCCAGGGCCATTTCGATCAGCCGGTTGGTTACGGTATCGCTGATGGCGGTGAGGATGTGGCTGACCTGATCCGCCGGTACCCCGGCATCCGTCCAGCGCAGCAGGAACTGGGGAATGTCGCGAAGCACCGTCTGCATGGTGGCGACCGATTCCTGGCGTGACAGGCGCTGGACGATGTAGACCGGGTCGTCCTGGCGGGCTGTGATCAGGTCCGAGGTGGTGAGGATGCCTACAGGCCTGCGGTCCTCAAGCACCGGAAGGTGGTGCATGCGGTGGCGGGTCATCAGCAGGGTGGCGTCAAACAGGGTCGCCTTACGCTCGAGGCTCACCGGGTCCGCCGTCATGATTTCGGAAACCGGGGTGTCCGGCGAACGGCGCGCCGCCAGTACCCGGCTGCGGAGGTCGCGGTCGGTGACGATGCCGCTCAGCTTGCCGTCGTTGAGCACCAGTGCCGAGGAAACCCGGCGGCTGGACATCATCTCCGCCAGCTCGCAGACGGGCGTCTCCTCGCTGGTGGTGACCAGATCGGTGGCCATCAGGCTGGTTACCGGCGTGAGCATGCCATCCGGTGACACCATGCTGCGGGTGGCCCGGAACAGGCGCCGGCTGCGCTGGCCATGGAAGAAACGGTCGAAGTCCCGGAAGCGCCCGCGCAGGTCCTGGTAGGCTTTCTGCGGCAGGAAGTAGATCAGGCTGTCCTCGATCAGGACCGCCCGCACACCGGGTTCCTGCTGGAGAAGCCCGCTCAGGGCGAAGCTTTCGCCCTCGGCCAGACGGTCGAGCAGCTCGCCGTCCTGGCTGCGGATCTCGACGGCACCACTTCGCAGAATACGCAGTCCCTGATCCCGGGTGTTCTCGTTGAACACATGCCCGTTGCGGAAATAGCCGATCTCCATCTCATGGACAATGCGCTCAACCTCTCCTTCGGGCAGGGCGTTGAAGGGCAGTGTCTGGCGGATGAAATCCGCGATGGAGGCCAGCTCTGGTGGCAGGGACTGGGTCTCGGTCATTTCCGGAAGTCCTCCCCGAAACTGGTTTCGTAATCGATGAAGACGGTCTTGGCCTCGCCGTAGTAGCTGGTGCCGTCCGCCCGGGCCAGGACGCGCATGCGGGCCTTGGTGCTCGCTTCTCCCGGAATCACGCCTTCCCAGCGGGTGCGTCTGTCGTTGGCCGGCTCCAGAGCGGTCTGTTCCGTTTTCTCCGCGCCGGGGTTTACCCAGCCCATGCTCATCGCGTCCAGCGGATGGGCGGATTCCAGTCGCACCGCCAGCTGGTTCTCGCCGCCGGCCCGGTCCACCTGGATATCCAGCTTAAAGTTGCCGTTGGTCATGGTGCAGGTGCCGCTCTCATAGCGGCAGTTCGAGTCACCGATCAGCTCGTAACCGAGCCCCTCCTTTGCCGGCTCCTTGCGTTCGCCCAGGGCGGTGTCCGCAGCGTACCAGGCCAGGATGGCCAGTGCCGGAGCAACCAGAAGCGCGACAATGAAATGGAAATTGCGGAACATGCAGGGCCTCTGATTCGGGAAAGGGAATTGCCGGGAGAGCACTCTGTTACAGAAGGGCGCTCTCGCGGCAGCTCCATCTAGGGTAGCTGAAAACGGACAGTGCTGCCGAAGCAGCACTGTCCGGGGGTTGAACCCTCAGGGCTCAGTGCCCGCCTGAGGCGAGCGAGGAGCCCACCGGTACCCGCACGTCGTCCACGATGTGCTGGATGTTCTCCGGAGGTTCGGGAGTCATCTTGCACACGACCATGGCGACGATGAAGTTGACGATGGCACCAACCGCACCGAAGGCGTTGGGCGAGATACCGAAGAACCAGTTCGGATCCAGGTCTCCCAGGAAGGAAGTGCTGGCGACGAACATGATGCCCTTGTGCTGGAACACGTAGAGCAGGTTCACGGTCAGGCCCGCCAGCATGCCGGCGATGGCGCCTTCCTTGTTCATCTTCTTGTAGAAGATGCCGAACATCAGCGCCGGGAACAGACTGGCCGCTGCAAGCCCGAAGGCCAGTGCCACTGTCCCCGCGGCGAAGCCGGGTGGATTGAAGCCCAGGTAGCCGGCTACGGCAATGGACGCTGCCATTGAGATCCGTCCCGCCATCAGCTCGCTCTTCTCGGAAATGTCCGGCTTGAACACCCCTTTCAGCAGGTCGTGGGAAACCGCCGAGGAGATGGCCAGCAACAGACCCGCTGCTGTGGACAGGGCGGCGGCGAGACCACCAGCGGCCACAATCGCGATTACCCAGTCGGGCAGCATGGCGATCTCGGGGTTGGCCAGAACGATGATGTCACGGTTGAGCTCGGTGACCTCGTTCTCTTCCGGGTTGGAGCTGTAGTTGATGGTGCCGCTGTTGTCCTTGTCCGTGAACTCGATGAGTCCGGTCTGCTCCCAGTTCTTCACCCACTGCGGCCGTTCTTCATAGACCATCTCGGTGGCCTCGGTGGTGCCGAAGGTTTCCATCAGGTTCAGACGGGCCATGGCGCCAACGGTCGGGGCGGTGGTGTAGAGAATGGCGATGAACACCAGAGCCCAGCCCGCGGAGGAGCGCGCCGCCTTGACCGTCGGAACGGTGAAGAAGCGGATGATGACGTGCGGCAGACCCGCGGTACCGATCATCAGCGAGAGGGTGTAGAAGAACATGTTGATGCGGTTGTGCTCATCCACCGCCACGTACTCGGCAAAGCCAAGCTCGTTCAGGACCTGGTCCAGACGGTCCAGCACGTAGGTGCCGTGCTCGGTCAGGGTGGAACCAAGGCCGATCTGCGGCAGCGCCCAGCCGGTCATCTGCAGTGAGATGAAGACCGCCGGAACGGTATACGCTGTGATCATCACGCAGTACTGGGCGATCTGGGTATAGGTGATCCCCTTCATACCGCCCATGACCGCGTAGAAGAACACGATCAGCATGCCGATCGACAGGCCCATCTCATAGCTCACTTCCAGGAAGCGGGAGAAGGCAACGCCGGTACCGGTCATCTGGCCGATGACGTAGGTCAGTGACGCCAGGATCAGGCAGATAACGCCGATAACACGCGCGGTGTTGGAGTAGTAGCGATCCCCCAGGAACTCGGGCACCGTGAACTTGCCGAACTTGCGCAGGTACGGCGCCAGCAGCATGGCAAGCAGTACGAAGCCACCGGTCCAGCCCATGAGGAAGACCGAGCCGCCATAGCCGAGAAAGGCAATGAGGCCGGCCATGGAGATGAAGCTCGCCGCGGACATCCAGTCGGCTGCCGTGGCCATGCCGTTGGCAACCGGATGAACACCCTTGGAGGCGACGTAGAATTCGCGGGTCGAGCCCGCCTTACAGTAAATGGCAATGCCGAGATAGAGCGCGAAGGTGGCGCCCACGACAATATAGATCAGTGTCTGCTGGTCCATGGTAAGCCCCTTTTACTTCGCGTCTTCGGTTTCCTGGACGCCGTATTTCCGGTCCAGCCGGTCCATGAGTTTCGCGTACACGAAGATCAGCACCACGAAGGTGACGATCGAGCCCTGCTGTGCGAACCAGAAACCGAGCGGATAGCCGCCGATGTGGATGGCGTTCAGTGCCTCCGCGAAGATGATGCCGCAGCCGAAGGACACGAAGGCCCAGACGGCGAGCAACCACCCGATGATGCGCAGGTTGTCGCGCCAGTACTGCTTCTTGAGTGTTTCATTCTGGAATGCCATCAGCATTTCCCCCCATTATTGTTGTCAACGCGTTCACGGTGGGATCACCGCTACGGCACAGCTTTGACCCGCTGACCGCCAGTCTCCATACGACTTTGGTCTAAGCTGTCGTCCCGGTTTGTTAACTCCTTGTCACGCAAGGGTTCATGGCGCTTAGACCATGGTCTAATACCCAGTGCTTCCGCCCTTGTCGACACTGGGAGGTACAAAGCCTTTCCCACTAAGGCACCGAACTGACAAACAGAACAGGATTGAGGAGGCAGTGATGAGTGACGAAGCGGTTTACCCGGTCACGGACCACTTCCGGAACAAGGCGCTGATCGACAAAGAGACCTACGAGTCCATGTATCAGCGTTCCATCCAGGATCCGGAGTCCTTCTGGGCGGAACAGGCCAAGCGCCTGGACTGGATGAAACCCTTCTCGCGCGTCAAGGATGTCTCCTTCGCCAGCAATGACGTGCACATCCGCTGGTTCGAGGACGGCACACTTAACGCGGCCGCCAACTGCATCGACCGTCACCTGGAAGAGCGCAGCGGCCAGCCCGCCATCATCTGGGAGCCGGACGAGGAGAGCGAGGACAACCGCGTCATCACCTACGCCGAGCTGCACGAGGAAGTCTCCCGGCTCGCCAACGGCCTGAAGTCGCTGGGCGTGAAGAAGGGCGACATTGTCACCCTCTACATGCCGATGGTCCCGGAAGCGGCCTATGCCATGCTGGCCTGCGCGCGCATCGGGGCCATCCACAGCGTGGTCTTCGGTGGCTTCTCGCCGGAGGCACTGGCCGGCCGCATTGACGACGGGGGCTCAAAGGTCGTCATCACCGCCGACGAAGCGCGCCGTGGTGGCAAGCGGGTACCGCTGAAGGCGAACGTCGATGAAGCGGTGTCACTGTGCAAGGAATCCAGCGTCGACAGCGTCGTGGTGCTCAAGGCGACCGGCGGCAACGTCGATTTCAATGGCAATCGCGACATCTGGTACCGCGACCTGGTGGGCAAGCAGTCCGACCAGTGCGAACCGGAAGAGATGGGCGCCGAGGACACCCTCTTCGTGCTCTACACCTCCGGCTCCACCGGCAAGCCCAAGGGCGTGGTCCACACCACTGGCGGCTACCTGCTGCACACCTCCATCACCCACGAGTACGTGTTCGACTACCGCCCGGGTGAGGTCTACTGGTGCAGTGCGGACGTGGGCTGGATCACCGGTCACTCCTACGTGGTCTACGGCCCGCTCGCCAACGGCGGCACCACCATGATGTTCGAAGGCGTGCCGACCTACCCGGATGTGGGCCGCCTTGGCCGTATCATCGACAAGTACAAGATCGCCACCTTCTACACCGCGCCGACGGCGATCCGTTCACTGATGGCCGAGGGTGATGCCCCCGTGGCCAACGCCGATCTCAGCTCCCTGAAGCTGCTGGGCACCGTGGGCGAGCCCATCAACCCCGAGGCCTGGCGCTGGTTCCACCAGAAGTTCGGCAAGGGGCAGTGCCCGATCGTCGACACCTGGTGGCAGACCGAGACCGGCGGCATCCTGATCTCGCCGCTGCCCGGCGCCATCGACCTCAAGCCCGGCTCGGCCACCAAGCCGTTCTTCGGCGTACAGCCGGCGCTGATGGACCCCGAGGGCAACGAGATGGAAGGCGCCACCTCCGGCGGCCTGGTTCTGAAGGACAGCTGGCCCGGCCAGATGCGCACCATCCTGGGCAACCACCAGCGCTTCGTGGAGACCTACTTCTCCACCTATGAGGGCTGTTACTTCACCGGTGACGGTGCCAAGCGCGACGAAGACGGCTACTACTGGATCACCGGTCGCGTGGACGACGTCCTCAACGTCTCCGGCCACCGCATGGGCACCGCCGAGGTGGAAAGCGCACTGGTCTCCCACGACGCCGTCGCCGAAGCCGCCGTGGTGGGCTGCCCGCACGAGATCAAGGGCCAGGGCATCTACGTCTACGTGACCCTGACCCACGGTCAGTCACCCAGCGACGAGCTCGCCAAGGAACTCAAGCAGCACGTGCGCAAGGAGATCGGCCCGATCGCCACGCCGGACGTCATCCAGTGGGCCGACGGCCTGCCCAAGACCCGTTCCGGCAAGATCATGCGCCGCATTCTGCGCAAGATCGCCGCGGACGAGTTCGACTCCCTGGGCGACACCTCCACGCTGGCGGACCCGAACGTGGTCGATGACCTCATCGAAGGTCACCGCGTCGCAGCCGGTTCCAACCAGTAAGCCGCCCTGTAGGAGCGAGCCCTGCTCGCGATTGATTGCGATCGCGAGCGAGGCTCGCTCCTACATGGTCCACGGTTTATTGCGCAGGCGCTGAACGAGGACTATCTTCAATGGGGCACCGACCTTGAGTCGCTGCCCCATTTCCGTATGAAACCGGTAAACGCGTGATGCCCCAATCATGACTACCCTGATCGTCGCCGACGACCACCCGCTGTTCCGCTCCGCCCTGAAGGACGTGATCCGTCAGGAAGAGCCTGATGCCACCCTCGAAGAGGCATCGGACTTCGGGGACCTGCAGTCGGTGATAACGCGGATCGGGGAGCCCTCACTGGTGCTCCTCGACCTCCACATGCCGGGCGCCCACGGTTTCAGCGCACTGCTTTTCCTCACCGCCCACTACCCGGACATCCCGGTGCTGATGATCTCCGCCAACGAGCGCGACGACATCATCCGCCGTGCTGCCGACCACGGCGCCGCTGGCTTCATCTCCAAGAGTGCCAGCATGGAAGCCATCGGCCAGGCCATCCGGAACGTGGCACGCGGTGACTTCTGCTTCCCGGACGGTGTTGACCTTGCCGTACCCGGCGTCAGCGAGGAGGAATCCGGCGTTGCGGATGCGCTTTCCGAGCTCACCCCGCAACAGTTCCGCGTTGCCACCATGATCAGCCAGGGGCTGCTCAACAAACAGATCGCCTACGAACTCAACGTCACGGAAGCCACGGTCAAGGCCCACGTCACCGAGATATTCCGCAAACTCGGCGTCCACTCCCGCACCCAGGCCGCCCTCAAGCTGGGCCAGCTGGACCTCGCCGACGTCTCCCAGGAAGAGTCCTGACCGATCCGGTTGTCGGATTGGTCAATTCCCACCCGTTAATCTTTGGTATCCTTCCCGGCGTCCACTAAAGAGTACGACCTGAGGCGGTGGGGTGTGCTCTGAGGGAAACTCAGTGGTCATGGATTCGTTCGCGCAGCGTCCAGAAAGGAGTTGGTTCGAGGGGGGCGGGGAATGCTCGGAGGGAAACTCGGTCGCCAGGGATGGCGACCGGTAGCCTACATGGAAGTACTTGTGGCGGTTCCCGGAGAGCATTCCCCGCCCCCGATGCAATAAGTTCCCAGTCTACAGGTACCCGGAGCCACTAATGTCAGCACTCATGAATGACCCCATGGCCAGCTTTTACCGGATCACCCGCAATGCCCGCCAGCGCTTCCTCAACCCGGAAACCCTGGTGCAGGCCGAACAGACCCCCTACGAGGTCATCCACAGCGACGACCTCGTGAACGTCCGCTACTACCCACCGCTGCGTGAAAACCACATTCCGGTCGGCGACGACGACACCCCCATGCCCGTCCAGCGCGATACCCACAAGGTCCCGCTGGTCCTGGTCGCCCCGCTCGCGGTCAACATGTCCATCTACGACCTGTTCCCCAACCGCAGCCTCGTCAAATACCTGCGCGCCAGCGGCTTTGAGCTCTACCTGATCGACTGGGGCACCCCCGGCTGGGACCACAACCACTTCGACATCGCCACCTACTTCGCGGACTACCTCCCCGAACTGCTGGACGAAGTCCGGAAACACAGTGGCGCCAGCGACGTCTCCCTCTACGGCTGGAGCTTCGGTGCCCTGTTCAGTTACTGCGCCGCAGCGCTGGACGAAGACAGACGCATCCGCAACCTGGTCCTGATCGGCAGCCCCTGCGACTACCACGCCAACGGCAGCATCGGTAAGCAGTACCAGCTGATCTCAAAGTCCCTGAGCTTCCTCGAGAACACCCTCGGATTCCGGGTCCACCAGACCAGGCGCCGCTTCTGGCGTTCCCCGGGCTGGGCCAACGCCACCGCCTTCAAGCTCACCTCGCCGATCAGCAGCCTGCGCAACTACCTGGACCTGGTGCGCAACCTGCATTCGGAAGAGTACGTGACCCGGAACGCCACCCAGGGGGCCTTCCTCAACGACATGGTGGCCTACCCCGGCGGCGTCATTCAGGACACTGTGCAGTACCTGTGGGTGGACAACTGCACGGCGCACGGGGATCTGCCCATGCACGACCCGGAGCACACCCTGAAGGACGTTACGTCGGACATCATGCTGGTGTACGGCGACAACGACCCGCTCGTCACCCCCGAATGCAGTCGTGCGCTCGTGGATCAGGTCTCAAGCCGCGAGATCGAGCAGGCTCTGGTACCGGGTGGGCACATGGGCATCCTTGCGGGCAGCGCTGCGCCCACGCACATCTGGCCAAAGGTGGTTGACTGGCTGGCGAAGCGCTCCGACTGACCCGCAGCGCCAGCACCTGTAGGAGCGAGCTTGCTCGCGATAGCGCCATGGATCGCTTGCAAGCAAGCCCCTGCACGGGGAGGTGGAACCGCGGGAGCGAGCTCGCGATAATGTTAGTGCCCTGAAACGCCCGCAGGCTCAGTGTCCGGGCCGGCGGCGCAGCAGGCGACGCAGCGTCAGCCGCAGTGATGCCGCATCCACCGGTTTGGCCAGGAAGCGGTAGCCCGCCTCGCGCACCGCGTTGCGGATGGGATCGCTGTCGTCGGCACTGATGATCAGAACCGGTACCTTCTCTTCCCAGTTGAGCGTCAGCGCCTGCGCCACCTCCACGCCGGTCTCCTGGTCCAGGTGATAATCGGCAATCACCAGATCCGGCGCCTCGGCCGGCCGTTTCTGCATGGCCTCACCCAGGGACTTGGCGGTGGTGACCCGGCAGCCGAACTGGGTCAGAAGGGCCTGCAGACCGGCGAGCAGGTGCGGTTCGTTATCAATGCAGATGACCTGAAGGCCGGTCAGCTGTGGATCCTCGGTCTGGGGCTGATCCCGGCGGGTCTGCTCCGGCGTGCCGCGCGGTGCGGTCAGCGCGAACATCGAGCCCTGCCCCTGGATGGAGCGGCAGTCGATGGGATGCTCCAGCAGGCGGGCGATGCGCATGGCGATCGGCAGGCCCAGACCCAGCCCCTGGACCTCGCGTGTGGCGTCGGTATGGAGGCGCTCAAACTCATCAAAGATGCGCTGCTGGTCCGATTCCGCAATGCCCGGACCGGTATCCCAGACCTGGATGCTGACCGACTGCGCGCTCTGGCGACAGCCCAGGACCACACGCCCTTCGCGGGTGTAGTTGATGGCGTTGCTCAGGAAGTTCTGGATCACACGCCGCAGCAGGTGGGGGTCGGTACGGATCCAGAGCGAGCAGGGCACATAGTCGAGCCGTATTCCCTTGCGCTCGGCGGTCATGCGGAACTCGTTGATGAGCTCCTCCAGGATGGCGCCCAGCTCCACATTGCGTACTTCCGGTTCCAGGCGCCCGGAATCCAGCCGGGAGATCTCGCGCAGGTGGCTGATCAGGGTCTCGGCGGAGGCCAGCGCCGAATCAATGTGGCGCAGCTCCGGGGCCGCCTCATTGCCCTGCTGGCGCAGCAGGGTGGAAGACAGCAGGCGAGCCGCGTTGATCGGCTGCAGCAGGTCGTGGCTGGCACCGGCCAGGAAGCGGCTCTTACTGGCATGCACCTGGTGCAGCTCACGCTCGATCCGCGCCCTGAGCTCATTCTCGTTCTGGAGGGATTCGTTGGCGGCGGACAGTTCCCGTGTCCGTTCGGCCACCCGTTGCTCCAGGGTATCCCGGGCGTCCTCGAGTTCCGTCATCACGCGGTGGTATTCGGAGACATCGTTGTACGCGGTCACATAGCCGCCGGAGGGGATGGGCTTGCCCCGGATCTCGATGACGCTGCCATCCGGCATATGGCGCTCCAGCCGATAGGGGCGGCCTGAGCGCAGCATCTCCAGGCGCCGCTCCACGGCGGCATTGATGTTGTTGTCGCGCACATCCGACAGCAGGCCACGGGCGGCGTTGTACTCATAGATCCGTGCGATGGGGCAGCCCACATAGAGAAGCCGTGGCGGGTAGTTGAACAGGTTCTCGTACTGGCTGTTCCAGGCCACCAATTCCAGGTTGCGGTCCACCACGCTGATCCCCTGGGGGACGTTCTCCAGTGTGGTCTGAAGAAGGTGGCGCGAGAACTGGAGCTGCTCCGAGGTGCCGCCCATCAGATCCACGATGTCCTCCATCTGCAGGGGCGTCTGGCGCTCCAGCAGCCGGATGGCACGGTGCGCGGAAGCCGCCCCGATGACGGACCCCAGCTTGGACTCCGTCACCCGCACGGTGTAACGCGTGGCCTTGTCGAAGGGCAGCAGGCGCTGCTCCTGGCTCTGCTCCAGTTCCGCCCAGAGCCGGTCGGACTCCTCCTGGCCAAGGACGGGGCGGATCAGCCCGTGCAGCTGGTGCAGGGTAATCTCGGTGGCAGACAGGTCCTCGTCACTGAGACCGTGGCCGGGCATGGGGTCGATGAAGGCCAGGGCCTGGCGTTCATCCAGGGCTGTGGCCCTGGAAACCCGGGAGACCAGGGTCATGACCAGGATATTCAGGCCCAGGCTCCAGACCACGCCATGGGTCAGGGGATCGAGGAAGTTCCCGAGACCCAGGAGGTTCTGCGGTTGCAGCCACCCCAGCCCCAGGGGCCCCTGGGTCAGCCAGCCATTGTCCGACTGGATGAGGACCGGCAGCAGCAGGGTATAGAGCCAGGTCAGCGTGCCCGTGAGCAGGCCGAGCAGGACACCGTTACGGTGGGCGCCGCGCCAGTAGAGCCCCGCCACCAGTGCCGGCATGAGCTGGGCGCAGGAGGTGAAGGCCAGCAGGCCCATGTAGGACAGCCCCTCGGTGAAGCGGGCCGCCTGCTCCAGTATCCACCCCAGCAGCAGGATGCCCAGGATCGAGGCCTGGCGCACCTGGCGCAGCACCGCCCCCAGGTCACTGCGTGGCCGGTCCAGGCGCTCCCGTATGCGCAGATACGCCGGCATGAAGAGCTCGTTGGAGATCATCAGCGACAGGGCGATGGTGGCCACCAGCACCATGGCGGTGGCGGCCGACATGGCGCCCACAAAGGCCACCGCGGTCAGCCAGGAGTGGCCGGTGATCGCCGGAAGGGCAAGCACATAGCTGTCTCCGGGGATGGCCATGCCGGCCAGGTGATGGCGGGCCGCCTCCACCAGGGGCAGCACCATAATGGCGAACAGTGCCAGATAGAGCGGGAACATCCAGCGTGCGCAGCGGGCCGAGGCCTCGTCATGGTATTCCACCACCAGGACATGGAACTGGCGTGGCAGGCAGACGATGGCGAGGGCGCTCACCAGGAGCTGGGTGTAGAAACCGGCATCACCGAAGGTGGAGAACGAGAATGGCGACGCCTCGCCCAGAGGCCGCATATCGGTCTCACCGGCCAGCAGCCAGATCGCGAAGCCGCCCAGCAGGATAAAGGCCAGCAGCTTGACCGCGGACTCTGCCGCCACCACGGCCAGAAGGCCCCGGTGGCGATTGGCGCCATCGATGATGCGGGTCCCGAAAGTGATCGCGAACCAGGCCAGAAAGAGGGCGGCGAAGAAGCTGACGTTGTTGCCCAGGGCGAAGGGCACCTGCCAGTCGGAGATGTTCGCCGAGCTCCAGGCCAGGGCAATGCCGCGCAGCTGCAGGGCGATGTAGGGCAGGGTGCCGATCAGCGCGACCATGGTCACGAGTGCCGCCAGCTTCTGGTCCTTGCCGAAGCGTGATCCGATGAAATCCGCGATGGAGGTCACCCGGTTGCGGCTGCCGGCCAGCAGAAGACGCCGGATGAAGGGCCAGGCGAAGACGAACATCAGGATGGGGCCGAGGTAGATCGGCAGGAAGGTCCAGCCGCTGTCCGCCGCATTGCCCACGGCACCGAGGAAGGTCCAGGAACTGCAGTAGACGCCCAGCGACATCCCGTAGAGCAGGCCCCGCATGCGCTTCGGCCAGCCGCCGGTGCGCTCGGCCAGCCACGCCAGGGCCACAAGGATCAGTGCATACAGGCCGCCGAAAAGGATCAGTTCGTTACTCGCCATGATCTCCCTGGGTCAGAATGGACAGACGGACACTATGGCACAGGATGTCCAGTCATGCTGGCGTAGCCTTCCCGGAAGGTCGGGAACAGGAAGCGGTACCCCGCCTCCCGCAACCGGCTGCTGTCCACACGCTTGGAGCCGACACGGCTGTCGCGCCGGGCATCGGGCCGGACCGGATCACAGCTCATGGTCTCCCGCACCCAGGCAACCACGTCGCCCAGCCGGGCCGGTTCGCAGTCACTGGCCAGGTAGCAGTCCGCGAGGTCGCCGCCGTCCAGCGTCCGGTTGACCAGGTGGCAGAGCGCACCCACCGCGTCGTCTTCGTGGATGCGGTTGGTATAGCCGCTGTCCGGTTCGGGGGCGATGCTGCCATCGCGCATGCGCGAGAGCATGCCGTCCCGGTCGTTGCCGTAGATGCCGGAAAAACGCACCACTGTGCCGGGGATCGGGCTCTCCCCGAGGCGCTGCTCAGCAGCGAGCAGAGCAGAACCGTTGTAGCGCGGCGGCTCCGTGGGGCTGGTTTCATCCACCCATTCCCCCTGGTGCTGGCCGTAGACCGCGGTGGAGGAGATGAAGAACACCCGTCGTGGTGGCCTGCTTGCGGCTTCCAGAACGGTCATGAGGTTGCTGGTGCCCTGCACAAAGGTCCGGTGGTAGCCCGTCTCGTCGTACTGGTCCGGTGTCAGGCAGATGATGGCGACGTCCACCTCCGGAACCCGCTCGCCCAGGCTGTCCGGGTCCAGCAGATCCCCCTGGATGGGCGTCAGGGGCAGGGGTACACGGCTGGCCTGACGCCTCAGACCGAATACCTGATGATGCTCGGCAAGGGCGGCGCCGATGCGCTGGCCGAGCCGGCCGCAGCCGGCCATGAGGATTCGTGCATCGCGCATTGCGCTGTCTCCGCTCATTTCATATGCTGCAATAGAAAAATTTAATCATCACCGGCCCGGGAGTGGCCATGACCCTTACCGAACTTCGCTACATCGTCACCCTGGCGCGGGAGAAGCACTTCGGCCATGCGGCGGAACGCTGCCACGTCAGCCAGCCTACACTCAGCGTGGCCGTTAGAAAACTCGAGGATGAACTGGGTATTGCGCTTTTCGAGCGCAGCAAGAACAGTATCCAGGTCACCGAGATCGGCCAGCGCATTGTGGAGCAGGCCCAGCGCGTTCTGGATCAGGCCGGTGTGATCCATGATCTGGCCGAGGACGGCAAGAACCAGCTCAGTTCGCCGCTCAAGGTCGGTGCCATCTACACCATCGGCCCCTACCTGTTCCCCCAGCTTATGCCGAGCCTGCGGGAAGAAGCCCCGGAGATGTCCCTTTTCATTGAGGAAGGCTATACCGGGGATCTGCGTCGCAAGCTCCGCCACTCAGAGCTGGATGCCATCATTGTGGCGCTGCCGTTCGAGGAACCCGAGGTGGTCACCCTGCCCCTCTATGATGAACCATTCGTTGTGCTGATGCCTTCGGATCACTCTCTGGCGGAATGCGAGCACATCGACAGCAGCCAGCTTGCGGACCAGCCCCTGCTGCTGCTTGGCCCCGGTCACTGCTTCCGGGATCAGGTGCTGGAGTCCGTCCCGGAGCTGATCGACACCATCAACCAGCGCCGCGAGACCGCCGGCGGGGTGGTGACCGAGGGCAGCTCCCTGGAGACCATCCGCCACATGGTGGCCTCCGGCCTGGGCATCACCGTGCTGCCGCTGTCGGCCGCCACCGCCATGAACTATCAGCCGGAACTGCTCACCGTGCGGCCCTTTGTGGACCCGGTGCCCTCGCGGACCGTGGCACTGGCCTGGCGGGTGACGTTCCCGCGGCCCAAGGCAATCGATGCACTGGCCCATGCCGTGGCCCAGTGCCGTGACAGCACTGCCACCCAGGCCGCCTGCGGGTTGAGCCTGCGCACACCCACACGGGGCTGATATGGCGGATCCGGCCACAGTGGATGTGACCGTGCTCAAGGGGGTTGGCAGTAAACTGGCCGCCACCCTTGAGCGTCTGGGGATCACCAGCCTTCAGGACCTGTTGTTCCACCTGCCCCTGCGCTACGAGGACCGCACCCGTGTTCTGCCCATGGGCCAGCTTCGGGTGGGGGATGCCGGGGTGGTGGAAGGTGAGGTGGTGAGTGCGGACGTGGTCCAGGGGCGGCGCCGCAGTCTCCAGGTGACCCTCCGTGACCGCAGCGGTTTCGTGGCCCTGCGCTTTTTCCATTTCAGTGCCGCCCAGCAGCGCCAGTTCGCCCCGGGCACCCGCGTGCGCTGCTTTGGCGAGATCCGCCCCGGACGGGCCGGGCTCGAGATCTACCATCCCGAATACCAGACCAACCCGGGGCCGTTGCCCACCGGCGACGAGGCCACGCTCACCCCGGTCTACCCGCTCACCGAGGGCATCCAGCAGCCCCGGCTGCGACGCCTGTGCGAGCAGGCGGTGGCCATGCTGGAACGCCACCCGGTGCGCGAATGGTTGCCGGACTCCGTGCTCGGCGAGTACCAGCTACCGGAGATCAACCAGGCCCTGCGGATGCTGCACCAGCCACCGGCGAGTGCGGACCTGGCCGCCCTGATGGAGCAGCGCCATCCGGCCCGTGACCGGCTGGTGATGGAGGAACTGCTGGCCCATCATCTGAGCCTGCTGAAACTCCGCGCCCAGGTTCAGTCCTGGCAGGCTTTGGCGCTCAACACCGATGATGGCCGCCTGGTTTCCGGGTTCCTCGAGGCCCTGCCATTCGAGCTCACCGGCGCGCAGCGGCGCGTGACCGAGGAAGTCAGCCACGACCTGGCCCAGCCGGTGCCCATGCTGCGCCTGGTCCAGGGCGATGTGGGCTCGGGCAAGACGGTGGTGGCCGCCGTGGCCGCGCTGCAGGCCATCGAAGCCGGCGCCCAGGTGGCGTTGATGGCGCCCACCGAAATCCTGGCTGAACAGCATTACCTGAGCTTCCGTGAGTGGCTGGCGCCGCTGGGTATTGAGCCGGGCTGGCTCTCGGGCAAGAGCCGCTCAAAACAGAAACAGGCTGTCCTGGCGCAGCTGGCCAGTGGCGAGTGCCCGCTGGTGATCGGCACCCACGCGCTCTTCCAGGAGGAGGTGGTGTTCAACCGGCTGGCGCTGGCGATCATCGACGAACAGCACCGCTTCGGCGTCCACCAGCGCCTGGCCCTGCGGGAGAAGGGCGCCAATGCGGAGACGGTACCCCACCAGCTGATCATGACTGCCACCCCCATTCCCCGCACCCTGGCCATGAGCGCCTACGCGGATCTGGACACATCCGTGATCGATGAACTGCCGCCGGGTCGCCAGCCCATCGAGACCATCGCCCTGCCGGACTCGCGCCGGGGCGATGTGGTGGAGCGGGTACGCACGGCCTGCGCCGAGGGCCGCCAGGCGTACTGGGTCTGCACCCTGATCGAGGAATCCGAGGCCCTGCAGTGCCAGGCTGCCGAAGACACCGCGCAGCAGCTCCAGGCGGAGCTGTCGGAGCTGACCGTGGGGCTGGTGCACGGGCGCATGAAGGCAGCGGAGAAAGCGGAGGTGATGGAGGCCTTCAAGGAAGGGCGGATCGACCTTCTGGTGGCCACCACCGTGATTGAGGTGGGCGTGGATGTGCCCGAGGCCACGCTCATCATCATCGAGAACCCGGAGCGTCTGGGCCTGGCCCAGCTCCACCAGCTGCGTGGCCGCGTCGGGCGGGGCGAGCGGGCCAGCTACTGCGTGCTGCTGTACCACCCACCGCTGTCGGACACCGCCAAGGCCCGTCTGAAGGCGCTGCGCGAGACCCAGGACGGCTTTGCCATCGCCCAGCGCGACCTGGAAATCCGCGGTCCGGGCGAGGTGCTGGGCACCCGTCAGACCGGGCTGATGGGGTTCCGTCTTGCGGACTGGGAGCAGGACGCCGGCTGGCTCGAGGAAGTGCACCGGATCGGACCCCGGTTGCTGCCGGAACCGGAACGGGTGGCCGCACTGATCGATCGATGGCTGGGGGAGCGTATCCGGTACGGGGATGTCTGAGGTATCCTTCAGGGACGGATACAGAAAGCAGTAATCCCGGCCCCTGAAAAACGCTTGATATGGACAGGACGTACCGATGACCACACCGCGACACCTGGAGGCCTTCCTCCGCACCGACGAGGGCGGGCTTACGCCGGAAAGCCTTAACAGCAGGGAGCCCGCTGCCGAACCACGCATCCGGACAGCGGTGCTGGCTGATGCTCTGGGCCGGGTCCAGGCCTTTTTCCGCGACGACAGCCTGCTCGACATCGACCACCTGAACCAGGCGCTGGCGCGGGAGCTGCGGGGGCTGCCCCTGCGCGAAATGGGGCGCCTGCGCCAGAAGTACCAGGTTCGCCAGATTCCGCCCCTGCCGGCAATGACCCATTTTGAGACGGCCGTGGACAACCGGATCGCTGAACTCGAGCAGGCACGCTTCTACAGCGGTCAGGGGGAAGAGGATCTGGCGCTGGCCATGGATGACTACAGGCGACTGCTCAATGGCGCGCGCTGGCTGGCCATCTCCCGCCCGCTAACGGACATCGCGGTCAACCATCTGTCACCGGAACAGGACGAGGTCCAGCTGCGCGAGGCGCTGCACAGCTTCACCGGCCTGCGCATCAAGCAGCGCCTGGACGACACCCTTGAGATCCCGCCGCTGCCGGAGACGGCCCAGCGCATCCTGCACCTGCGCATGAAGCCCAACGCCGAGATCGGGGATCTGGCGGATATTGTGGAGAACGACCCGAGCCTCGCGGCCCAGGTGGTGAGTTGGGCCTCGTCTTCATTCTATGCGTCGCATACGCCGGTGAATTCCATCTACGATGCCATCCAGAGAGTGCTCGGGTTTGATCTGGTGATGAACCTGGCCATGGGCCTGTCCCTGGGGCGTACACTCAAACAGCCCACGGACCAGCCCGAGGGGTTCATCGGCTACTGGACCCAGGCCATCTGGATGGCCCAGGCGGTGAGCGTGATCATCAGCTGCATGCCCAGGCGCGAGCGGCCCACTTTCGGCCTGACCTATCTGTCGGGGCTGCTGCACAACTTCGGCTACCTGGTCCTGGCCCATGTCTTTCCACCGCATTTCTCGCTGATCTGCCGTTACACCGAAGTGAACGCCCATGTGCCCCATGAACTGGTGGAGCATCATCTGATTGGCATTACGCGTGAGCAGATCGGCGGTGTGCTGATGGATCTGTGGAACATGCCGGAAGAGGTGGTCACTGCAATCCGCCACCAGAAGAACCCGGATTACGCGGGTGAGCATTCAGCCTACGCCAACGCACTCTACCTGGCGCGGGCGCTGCTGGTGGAGCGCGGGGTGCGCCTGGGGCCTGAGCTTCCGGTTCCGGAGACCCTCTATGAACGCCTCAATGTGGCGCCCGGCCGGGTGGCCGAGGAAATGGACATCCTGGTGGAGAACAGTGATTCAGTCGCCAGTATGGCGGGTATGCTGAGCTGAGCGGCGCGCCTGTTTGTCCGCATACATGGCCTCGTCGGCACGCGCCAGCACCACGTCCGCATCCGCCACGTCTCCGGCCCGCCAGGTGACGACGCCGACGCTGGGGCCGTTGTATTCGATAGTGGTGCTCTCCAATTCGTAGGTGCCACGGGTGCCCGCGCGCAGCCGCTCACTGATCACGCTGCGTTCGTGCGCGGGGTCGCCGCCCGCGCCCGGCTTGCCAACGAACACGAACTCGTCACCCCCGTAGCGCGCCACCATGTCGCCCATGCGGGAAAGGTTGCGCAGCTGCACCGCGAACTGGCGCAGGAATTCATCACCGACCTCGTGGCCATGGGTGTCATTGATCCGCTTGAAGCCGTCCAGGTCGATGAAGGCAACGTGAACGGCACCGTCAACGCGCTGTGCCTGTGCGAGCAGCCGTTCGAGTTCCTGGATCAGATAGCGCCGGTTGGGCAGGCCCGTGAGGGTGTCGTGCAGGGCGTTATGCTTGAGTTCGAGATTGGCCGCTTCCAGGCGGGCATGGTCCAGGAGCCGGTTGGCCAGCAGTGACAGCGCATTGGCAACGCTGTTCAGCAGCTGACGTTCATCCGGGGAACGGTTCAGGTCATGGGCGGCGAGGATCAGGATGGCCGCCTCGGCTTTCTCGTCCGATGTGACCACCAGCAGGGCGGCATCGCCATCCTCGGGCAGGGCTTCACGGCGGCGCTGTTCACGCACCCATTGCATGTCCTCCGGCGGGAAGATCAGGTGCTCGTGGTCACTGTGCAGCATCCCCTCGAGGTGCTCGGGATTGGCCTCCATAAGGGCATCCGCCATCCAGGTCGCTTCCGGGTCCTTCTCGCCCAGGGTCCGGGCGTGGCCGTCATCCCTCAGGTACAGCGGAATCACTCTCTCCCACAGGTGCGAGTGTTCGAGTCTGGCCGCTACTGCGGCCACGGCGTCATGAAGCCGGGAGGCGGACAGGCACAGCCGGCTTACCTCCGAGATCAGCCCCATGCGCTGTATCTGCTGTTCCGCCTCCAGTGCCTGGCGGCGGACGCTGTGGGCGTGTTCCTCGCGCGTGATCTGGTGCGCGATGAGGTCCGCGCAGAGTCTCAACGTGGCAAGGCTGGTGTCCGCGATCTCCACGCTCCGGGAGCTGGCGCCGCAGAGGGTGCCCAGAAGCCCGTCATCCAGCCGGCGCACGGGCACGGTTACGTAGGTCTGGATGCCCAGGCGCCGGGCTGCCAGGGAGTCGCCCCAGGTATTGGGTACATCCTGGGTGAGCAGGCGGTTTTCGGTCAGGGCGCGCCGGCACAGGGTGTCCTGCCAGGGGACGCGAAGGCCCTCCTTGAGCGTGAGTGCACCCGTATTACGGGCGTAGATGATCTCCTGGGAGTCATCCTCGGGCCGGTACATGGTCAGGTAGACCGAGTCCAGCCCGGTTGCCTGCTGGATCAGATCCAGCATGGGCCGGACGAGCCCCTCGAGCGAGACCGCCGAGGCAACAGAGTGCGCAAGCTGGGAAAGGGCGGTTTCCATCAGTGTCCCATTCCGGGAAGTGTGCTTTCTGCAAGCATAGGTCAGTTAGGGCGGGGTGTCATGGATGCAGTGTTGAACGGCCCGGGTCAACGGTGCGTGGCTCACCGGCGGAGGCGCTGACACTGCCGTCGAAGCGGTAGTAGCGGATCGCCAGCGCGGCTTCATGGATGGCCTCGGCGTGCTCCGCCTCAAGTGCGAACCGCTCCTGGTCCAGGCGCTGTATGAGCTTGGGGTCGGCCTGTTTGCGTGCCTCGTGGGTGGGCATGTGTTCCGTCTTCTCGTAGATGGTCTGGAAGACGTCGTAGGGGCGGTGGTTCAGCAGCTCCGGTTCCACATGGTCCAGGAGGCCCTTGATGCGGATGCAGCCCTCGGAGGGCTCCACCTGTTCCTGTTCGAGCGTCATGGCGAGGATGCGGATGCTCTCGATCATGCTCTCGCGGCGCTCGGCCTGCAGTGCCCGTGTGCGCTCAATCGCGCGCTGGTGCTGGCGCAGGCGACGCCCCTTACGGAGGATGTACAGGCTCAGGCCGGCTATGGCGATGAGGCCGGCAATGATGAGCATCCATTGCATATTCTGGGGCATGATGACTCCTGGTGATCAGTGGCTGTTATGGCCGGCTGTGCCGTCCGGGGCCCGGATGTCCAGCTGGGCCTCACGGGTTTCGCCGTTGCGGAATTCGAGGGTCAGCGACCTTGTGTCGCCTTCGGTCAGTGGCTCATCCAGCCCCTTGATCATGAGATGGAGGCCCATGGGCGCGAGTTCAACCGCCGCGCCCGGCTCCAGTGTCAGCCCCTCAGGCAGGGCCTGCATCCGCATCTGGCCGTCCACCTCCCGGGATTCGTGGATCTCGACGCTGTCCGCCCAGTCCGCTGTCCCGCCGGTCAGGGTGCGGGCCTGTTTGCCGTCGTTGTGCAGTGTCATGTAACCGGCGCCCCGGTCGATCCCGGGCGGGGTGGCGCGGGCCCAGGGGGTCTCGATGCGGATCTCCGCGGAGGCGGCGCTGGCGCCCGCCGCCAGCATCAATACCAGAAACGCGAGCATACCGTTACTGTAGGAGCGAGCCTCGCTCGCGATACTTTCGGACCGACTATGCGAGGGGTATCCGTTGTGATCGCGAGCAGGGCTCGCTCCTACGGTGTTCAGCAGTGATGTCATTGTTCAGGCTCCAAAGTGCCAGTCCGGCGGCTGCCGGCAGATCTGTTCAAACTGTGCCGCCTGCATGGGGCGGGCGAACCAGAATCCCTGGGCCAGCTCGCATCCCAGCTCCAGAAGGGTCCGCGCCTGATCGGGCGCCTCGATGCCTTCCGCCACCACGGCGCATCCGAAATTATGGGCCATGGCGATGACGGTGCGCACCAGGTTCTGGTCCTGCTGGTGTTCGCCCATGGCGTTGATGAAGGCGCGGTCGATCTTGAGCGTGCTCACCGGCAGGTCCTTGAGGTAGGCCAGGGAGGAGTAGCCGGTGCCGAAATCATCAATGGCAACGCTCACCCCGGCATCGGCCAGCTGCTTCAGCTGCCGGCGGGCCTGCTCCACATCCTCCATCAGGCCGGACTCGGTGACCTCGACTTCCAGGCAGTGGCTGGGCAGGCCGTGTTCCGTCAGCAGTGCCAGGATCTCCTCGGCCAGGTCCGGGCGCGTCAGCTGGCGCGCCGCCACATTCACCGCCATACGGCAGTCGCCACCGGTGAGGCCGGCCCGGTACCACTGGGCGGTCTGGCGGATGGTCTCCTCCAGCACCCAGCGCCCCAGGGTCAGGATCTCACCACTGCCTTCGGCCAGGGGGATGAAATCGCCGGGCGAGACCTGACCCAGGCGCGGATTGTACCAGCGCAGCAGGGTCTCGGCACCGGCGAGGGCGCCCGTGGCGAGATTGATCTTGGGCTGGAACATCAGTGACAGTTCATGGTTGCTGACCGCATTGCGCAGCTCGTGCTCAATCTCGCCGCGTCGGCGCAGGCTCTGTTCCAGGCTGGCATCAAACTGGCGGATAGCGGTGCCATCATGCCGCGGCAGTGCCAGGGCCGCATAGCGCACGAGCTGCTCGGCGTCGTTGCCGTCCCGGTCGCTGCGGCTCATGCCGATGCGCAGGCCTGTGTTGAGGCGCAGGTCACCGATCTGGAAAGTGCGGGTCAGCTCCTCAACCACGGCGACCAGGTCCTGTTCAAGTTGCCGCCCTGTTCCGTGTTCCCGGCGGAAGCAGACAAACTCGGCGTTGCCCCAGCACCCCACCTCCGCTTCTTCCAGCTTGCGGCTGAGCAGGCGCGCGACCAACCGCAGCAGCTGCTCCATGGCGGGGTAGCCGTGCAGGTGAGCGATCTCCTCCAGGTCGCTCAGGGTGATGAAGGCCACCGCGAGTGTGTCACCCTGCTCCAGATGCTCCGCCATACCGGCGAGGATGGCGCGCCGGTTGGGCATCCCGGTGATCGGCTCCTGGAGCGCCAGTCGTTCCAGCTCACGGGTCCGCTCCGCCACCATCTGTTCCAGCGTGCGCGCCTCGGAGACCCGCTCGAGATACTGGGAATGGCTGCTCAGGCTGTTGTGGATGCGCTGCAGTGCCTCGCGCTGGTCAAAGGGCTTGGTCAGGAAATCCCGGGCGCCGGCCCCCAGGGCCCGGTCCCGGGTCTCCTCATCGGTCTGTGCGGTCAGCACGATCACTGGTGGGCACTGGTCCTCCCAGCGTTCCACCAGGCGCCGCAGCAGCTTGTGGCCGTCCGGCTCGGGCATGCGGATGTCGAGCAGGATCAGCTGCGGCAGTGCCCGCTCACACCGGGGCTCAACCTGTTTCGGGTCCGAGAGGCCAATGAGGTTGCTGTAACCGGCATCCTCCAGCATCTCGCAGAGCAGTTCCACGTTCGCCGGGTTGTCGTCGACGACCATGATGGTCGCATCGGCGTGTGGGGTCTGGGTCTCCCCGATGGGGTTATTCCGGGTCATTGCGGATCCACTCGTCCAGGTGTTCAAACAGGTAGTTCATGTCCACCGGCTTGGTCAGGTAATCCACGAAACCGGACTCCATGCCACGGCGGATGTCTTCCCGCATGGCGTTGGCCGAAACCGCTACCACGGGGATGGGGCGGGTGACGGGATCGTCCCGCAGTTCGCCCAGGGCGCTTTCCCCGTCCATGCCGGGCAGGTTGAGGTCCATGAAGACCAGGTCCGGCAGCTGGGAGCGGACCATGTCCAGGCCCAGTTCCGCGCTGTGCACACAGACCAGCTCCAGCTCAGTGTACTCCTCGAAGGCCTCCTGCATCAGGCGCTGGTTGGCCGGGTTGTCCTCAACATAGAGGATGCGTCGCCGGCCGCTCTGGTTTTCGGGCCGGGCTGCTGCTGTGGCGTCCTCCGGGGCCGTCGCGTCTGTGGCCGGTGTTTCCGCAAGCGCCAGATGCACCCGGAAGTCGGAGCCCACGCCGGGTTCGCTGACACAGTCGATCCAGCCGCCCATGGCCTCGACCAGGCGGCGGGTGAGCGCGAGCCCGATGCCGGTGCCCTCGATGCTGTGATCCGCGCCGAGCCGGTCAAAGGGGTTGAACAGCTGCTCGAGTTTGCCGGCATCGATGCCCATGCCGGTGTCCTCACAGTGCAGCACCGCCCAGTCCCCCTCAAGGGTCCAGAACAGCCGCAGCTGACCTTCGGGGCGGTTGTACTTGATGGCGTTGGAGATCAGGTTGAGCAGCACCTGCTTGAGGCGGGTGAAATCCGCATGCACCCGCGGCCACTGGCTGGGCTGCCCGTGCAGGTGGGCTTCGATGCCGTGGGTTTCCGCCATACCGGCGATGGTGTCCAGTGCCTCCCGGGCTGTTTCGCCACTGCACAGCGCTTCCATGGAAAGCTGGATGCGCCCGGATTCCACGCGCGCCAGGTCCAGGATCTCGTTGATCAGTTCCAGCAGGTGCTGGCCGCTGCGCTGGATCTGGCCCACCTGGCGCTGCTGGCGTTCGTCCAGGTGGGAACGCTGGCTGTTCTCCAGAAGCTGGGCGAAGCCGAGGATGGAGTTCAGCGGCGTGCGCAGTTCATGGCTCATGGCTGAGAGGAAGTGGCTCTTGGCCCTGCTGGCTTTCTCGGCCTGGTCCCGGGCCTGTGCCAGTTCCCGGGTGAAACGGTCACGCTCCTCGAAGTGGCGGCTCAGGTTGATCAGCAGGGCACAGGTGGCGGTGAACGGCTCCAGCCATTCCAGCACGGCGTCGTCGTAGTCGTATGCCCCGTTGGCGATCGCGAACATGCCGATGAGCTCGCCGTTGTGGCGGATGGGCACGCCCATGTAACTGTACAGCGGCGGGTGGCCCTCGGGCAGCCCGGCGCCTCGCTTGTCCTGCATGGGGGCGCTGGAGATGATGGTCTCGCCGTGGGCAAAGACCTTGCCCAGCAGGCTGTCCGGGGTGCTGAGTGTCATGTCGCCGGCGCGCAGCTGCTCCATGAGTTCCCGGGATTCCGGGCTCCAGGACAGGTCCGTGATGGCATGGATCTTGAGCGCAGGCGTGTCCTGCTCGTTGGTGATCACCTCACCGATCAGGCCGTAGTCGCTGCCGGTCAGCTCCCTGAGCGCATCCAGGAGAAAGGTCCAGAGCCGGTCGCCGGACATCAGGGCCTCGTAGTCGGTCAGCCCCCGGTGCAATACCTGAAGCAGCTGGCTCTGGCGGTCCCGTTCGCGTTCACGTTCACGCAGTGCCTCGTTCATCTGCAGGTATTCGGTCACATCGTGCGCCACGCTCACAATGCCGTGGATGGCATCGTTGGCGTCGAACAGGGGCGCCTTGCTGATGCGGAAACAGCGGCCGTCGGAGTTGTTGAACGTCAGCGCCTCCGGGCGCCCCGTGGCGAGGAGCCGTTCATTGGCCGCCTCGGCCTCCTCAAGGATTTCCTGCGGGTAGAGATCGCGGGCGGTCAGGCCTTCAACCTGATTCTGGCCCAGCTCCCGTGCCAGGATCCCGCTGGCTTTATTCGCCAGCAGATAGGTCCCTTCCCGATTCTTCACATAGATCGGGTCCTGGCTCGCATCGATGATCGAACGCAGAAAGGCCCGCTCCCGGCGGGATTCCGCTTCGGCTTCACGGATGTCGCTGAGATCCGTGAGCACCACCATGAACTCGCTGCTGCTGTCGTCCGCCAGCGAGACCCGGTTCAGTGTGGCCTGGACCGGCACGCCGCCTCCGTCCCGGGTCAGGGCGCCGGTCTCCCGGGTGATCTGCGGCTGGTCCGCGTGATCAAGGTGGAACTCCGGGAGGACCCGCTGCAGGGAGAGGTTCTGGAGACTGGCTCCGGTATGACCGAGCAGTGACAGGGCAAAAGGATTGGCGTCCTGGATCAGGCCCTCACTGTTGACGCGGATGATGCCCACGGAAGCGCCGGCGATCAGGGCCCCGTAGCGGGCATTGGAGACCAGCGCCTGGTAGTGCTCCTTTTCCTGCTCCCGTCGCGCCAGCTGGAAGCGCAGCAGCTCTTCCGCCTGCTGGGCCAGGCGCGTCAGTGTCCACTGGTCGGATTCGGAAAGGCTGTGCGGGGCAACATCCAGGATGCACAGGCTGCCCACGATGGCGTCGCCTTCAGGGCGCAGTGGAATGCCGGCGTAGAACCGGATGCCCGGCTCGCCGCGGACCAAAGGCTTGTCCCGGAAGCGGGGCTCGAGAGAGGCGTCCTCACAGATCAGGGGCGCGTTGTCGGCAATCAGCTCAGTGCAGAAGCTCTCCTCACGGGGACTGTCCGTGAGGGGATCCGCTCCCGAGCAGGATTTGACCCACTGGCGCTCGGCTCCGACCAGGGTGATCAGGGCGAGGCGTGTGCCGAAGAGGTGTCGGGCCAGTTCCGTCAGCCGGTCATAGGCCGTTTCCGGGGCCGTGCCCATCAGGCCAAGCCGGTCAATGGCGGCCAGCCGACTGTTCTCATCGGGATACGGCGTAGCCATGGCTCCCCACCTCTGACGCGGATGCTGTGTTCATCATTATGGCTGTCTGTCTGCTTGCGCTGAATTTTTGTTCAATCTTTTACATTCGTGGCCGTTTCGGCCAATTCCTCCCCCACCACACCTTGATAACGTCAGATCAGGGCAAAGTGCCACGTGATCCGTTGTTGTAAGGAGGCCGGGTGCAGCGGGGTCTGACATTGATCGAGCTCATAGTGACCATGGCTCTCATGGCGCTGATTCTGGGTATGGCCATTCCGGTCAGCCGCAGCATCATGGCGTCCAGCGAGCTGACAGCCACCACAAACGCCATGGTGGGGGTGCTGAACGAAGCCCGTGTCCAGGGCATACGTCGCAACCGCACCGTCTGGATCTCTCCCGGAGTGGGGGAAAACGGCACCACGGCGTGGCAGAACGGGATCCATGCCACTGTCGGCGCTCCGGAGGAGTTCCTGGAACAGACAGTGTTCCTCAGGGCGGTCAGCACCATCGATGGCCGACTGGAGGTCAGTGTTGACGGCGCCGATGCCACCCAGGACGCCTTTGGTTTCAGCCCGGAAGGGTACCTGCTCAATGCGGATCGAGTGGACTTTGTGCTGTGCAACAGCATCACGCCCTCGGACAGCCGGCGAGTGCGGATCAACCTGGGTGGCCAGATCGAGACCACGACCATCGAGCGCGGGGAGTGTGACGGGGCATGAGACACCAGCGTGGCCTGACCCTTCTGGAGGTGCTGATCTCCGTTCTGCTGCTCTCGCTTGGGATTCTGGGGGTGGCCGGGCTCCAGCTGCACGCGCTGCGTTCGTCCACGGAGGCGGACCTGCGCACCCAGGCGCGACTGCACGTGCGCGACATGATTGAGCGGATCCGCATGACCCCGGAGGATCGTGAAGCGTTTGAGGTTACCGGGAACAGCTGCGCGGCGGACAGCCTCCCGGGTGGCAGCGGTTTCGTGGCCAATGAGGTCAACAACTGGTGCCGCGCCGTCGCGAACGGGCTGCCCGGCGGGCGTGGCCTGATCAGTGTGGATGGCACCGATATCCGGGTGCAGGTGAGCTGGCTGGAGCGCGCGGCCCCGGATTCCCAGGATTTCAGCCAGGATGAGCGCGAGCGTACTGAGTACGGACTGGATGCAACCGCACGGGAGAACGGCTGATGCCCGGGCAGGCCGGCAGCATGAAGGCGCAGGGCGGCATGACCCTGGTGGAGGTCATGATCGCCATGGTTCTGGGACTGTTGGTGCTGATGGCGATCGTCCAGATCTTTGTCGGCCAGCGCCAGACGTTTGCGCTGGCCGAGGCTACCAACCAGGTCCAGGAAACCGGTCGGATCGCCGTGGAGTTTCTGTCCCGGGCGGGGCGTAACACTGATTACTGGGGGTGTCTCCAGGATGCCTCCGGACTGGAGAGCAACCTCAATGCGGGCAACGGCCAGTCCGTGGCTTTTGACTTCAGCCGCGGGCTCGGCGTCTACAGCGGCCCCATGGACGATATGGATGACCTCAACCCCGTGGCGGATTCGCATGTGCTGGTTTTCCGTGGCGCGAAGGGCGGCGATTCCGCCCGGGTGGATGCGACGGCCAGCAACAGTGGCGGCCTGAGGAGTGATTCCGGGCGCGACCTGACGCGTTACTTCAAGCCCGGGGACCTGATGGTGGTCGCAGACTGCGGGGGTGGCGAGATCTTCCAGGCGACATCCGTGCAGCAGCACCAGGTCCGCCACCAGCCGAGTGCCAATGTGACCCCGGGTAACAGAAACAACCAGCTGCAGACCGACCCGGGCGCCGGCGCCCGGATGATGGGCGTCAGCACCCAGCGTTTCTTCGTTGCTGAGCAGGGGGAGGGCCGTTACTCACTGATGATCCAGGAGATTACCGGAACCACGACCGGTGGTGGTCCGGGCGGCGGTGGTAGCACCACGGCTGAGCTCGGCCCGCCGCGCGAGGTGGTCTCCGGGGTGCGTGCCATGCGCGTACGGCTGGGCCTGGATACGGACGGTGATGACGCGGTTGATGCCTGGGAGGCGCCCCCTGCGCAGGGCGGCGATGAATCCGTTCTCGATGAGGCCATTGGGCTGCGCATCAGCCTTCTGGTGCGCTCGCCGGGCGGGGAAGTGACCGAGGAGCCGCAGTCCTTCTGCTTCCCGGCATGGCGGGACTGCACCGACAGCGGCGAAGGCCTGGTCAGTGCGCAGGACCGCCACCTCTACCGGGTGTACTCGACGTCGATGACCATCCGCAACCGGCTGACGGAGTGAGGTATGCAGGCGAGCAACGGAATGCAGCAACAGCAGGGCGCCACACTGATCATGACCCTGCTGGTGTTGCTGGTGGTGTCGCTGCTGGCGATCAGCAGTGCCGAAAGGGCCACCCTGCAGGATCGTATGGTGGGCAGCCAGCGGGATGCGGATATCGCTTTTGAGATGGCCGAGGAGGCCCTCAATGAGGCGGAAACCCTGCTCGAGACCGGCCAGGTGACGCCCGCGGATTTCAGCGCCCAGGGCCCCTTCTACAGCCAGGGTGAGGCCCCGGACCCCTTCGAGCATGCCACCTGGGAACCCGGCGGCGGCAGCCGCGAGGCCACGGCAACCCATAACCGCTGGGTGCAGGAGTACAGCGACGCCACCATTCCCCGGTTCATCATCGAACGCATCGGGCGGATCGGCGACGGCGGCGAGGGCAGCGTTATGGTCGGTGGCCGACAGCAGCTGGCCGCCGGCGGGCAGATGGAAGGCTATCGGGTCATCGTGCGCTCACGGGGTGCCACGGGACACAGCGACCGGATCCTTGAAGGCTATTTCGCGGCGGATCTGAGGTGAGCCGGTGGCATCGAACACAAGAAGAACAATGGGCAGGAGCAGGCAATCATGGCGGTAACCGCAGTACGGGACAGAATCCTGACGTATCTGCTCGGAGTCAGTCTGCTGGTTCCGGTGGTGGCAGCGGGGGCGGAAAACAGTGGCTTTGCCCAGTCACCGCTGTTCCTGAATGAGCCGGCGGCGGACAGCATGGCGTTTGTGCTGGACGATTCCGCCAGCGCGGATTTTGAGCTGCAGGTTCCCGGCACCCGGCAGGGGGCCCTGGAGAGGGATGGCTTCAGCCGCTGGCTGGGGGAGCTTCTGGACGGCAGCGATGTGAATCTGTTCGAGTCGATCGCCCAGCCGCTGCTCCGCGATATCCGCTATGGGTACCTGTTCGAGCCGGGCCTGGTCGACACCTACGACGGCCGCCGCATCAATCCGGAATACCACGTCGTGCCCCCACTGGCGAAGTTCGGGTTCCTGCGCTCCGCAGCCTGGAACCCCCAGTTCTACAACCCCGGGGTGGATTACGAGCCCTGGCCCTACCCGGTTCCGGACGGAATGCACACAATGCCTCCGGCCAGCACCAGCGACCCGAAGCTGGACCCGCTGTATGGGCAGCGGATGAGCGAGATGCGCTCGGACAGCGGTTTCGCCAACTGGCTCAGGGATGGCGCTGATTTCCTCAGTGATGTGGAGTGCTTCCTGACCTCCTGGTTCACCGACTGTGAGGCGAACCGGCCCATGCTCGATGTGCAGTACCGGCCCTTCACGGTATCCGGTGAGCTGCGTGATGCGGTCAAGGGCGTACTGGACTCGGCGGGCACCTCGATCAAGGAGAGCACGCTGGGCCTCAGTCCCGGCTCGACATTCCTTGACCGGAGCGCCTGTGCGATTGATGAATTCCGCAATGACTTCGGCACCGTTGTGGGCGAAGAGACCCTGTTCAACCAGAACAGCGTCTGTATGCCGCATGTGCAGGCGAGTTACTACGTGCCCCAGAAGACCGGCTCCTACCGCTGGGAGGGCGACCTTTTCGGTGTTCTCGGAGAAGGGGAGTGCAGCAGCCGGCAAAGTGATGACTTTGTTGAGTTCATCGAGAACTTTGATCAGGAGGCACTGCGGTTCGAGGACGCGCAGGGTAACCAGTTCCCCGGAGCCCTGGCTCCTGACGGCACCTGCCTGCGGCGGGTGAACCTGAGCGATCCGGATGCCGTCCGGGACCTTGTGCAGGAACGCTACGGCCGCACCTACGAGGAAGAACTCCAGAACTTCGCCAACTGGTTCACCTACCACCGGCGCCGCCACCAGTCCCTGAGGGCGGCACTGGGGGAGACAGCGGTGCGGGTGGATAACCTGCGTGGGATGCCGGTGCTCACCAACAGCGCCTCCGGGGACCTGCCCCTTTACGACCTGCAGGACCGTTCCGGGAACGGCGGGCTGGACCGGTTCCTGGCGCAGATCTACACGGGATATAACGGCGCTACGGATGAGCGGACAGCGCCCCTGCGCAGCACCCTCAATCACGTCGGGGAGCAGTTTGAGCGCAGCGACGACAATGCCCCTGTGACCGCCTCCTGCCAGCAGAACATCGCGGGCCTGTATTCGGACGGCTACAGCACCGATGGCACAGTCAGTGCCGTGGGCAATGCCGATGGCGGTGCCGGTGAGCCCTTTTCCGACGGCGCCAGGGGAACCCTGGCCGACGTTGCCTGGAACTATTACGACGAGCTTGAGGTCCCCGGCCTGGAAAACGGCAATGTGCCGGTTCCGGATGCCTGCAGTGAGCGTAACCCAGCGGGCTGGCTGGACTGCAACCGCGACCTCCACCTCAACACCTTCGGGGTGACCACCGGCCACCAGGGCGCCAATGTCTGGGGCTGGCCGATGCCCGGCACGGACGATGGCTATGAGCGGCGCAGGGATGCGCACCAACAGCCACCCCAGTGGTGGCCGGTCTCCACGGATCGCCCGGGAGATAACCCCGGCAGCGCCGCCCAGCGGGATGATCTCTATCACGCTGCGACCAATGGTTTCGGGGAACTGTTCAGTGCGGATGATGCCGTGAACGCAGCCTCTTCGCTCAACAATGCCCTCAACCGCCCCAGCACCCTCAACGCCTGGGAGTCCGCCGCAACGCCCGAGGCGGTTGAGATCTCGCAGCGCGAAGGGCTGGTCTACAGCGCCTCCTTCAATCCCCGTGACTGGGAAGGTCGACTGACCGCCCGGCGCGCGGATCTCACCGCGACGGACAGTGACGACCCGCAGGACCAGGTCCTGGGGGAGGTCCTGTGGGATGCGGGCACGGTCCTGGATGAACGCAATCTCCAGAGCAACCCGCGTACCATCCTCACGGCCGGTGCCGACGGGGAACCCGTGGCGTTTGAGCCGGACAACCTTGATCAGCTGCCCGATGAGGCCCGGGCCGATCTGAGCGTTGGCGGCGACCGTGCCACCGCCGAGGATCGCATTGCGTACCTGGCGGGCCGGCGCAACCTTGAGGGGGAACGGTTGCGCGAGCGCGGCGGCCGTCTGGGCGATATTGTCCACTCGAATCCGGTCCATGTGGGGCGGCCCGCCATGGGGTGGCCGGACGAGGCCCCCTACGGCACGGAAGATGACCGCTACTCGGATTACCTGGCCGCCCAGAGGGACCGGGAGCGCACCATCTACGCGGGTGCCAATGACGGCATGCTGCACGCCTTTGACGGCACCCCGGATGACTCCGGCGGTGGCGAGCGCTTTGCCTATATCCCGTCCTTCGCCTTTGATGACGCGGAAAGCCGCGGCTTCAGCTACCTCACGTCACCGCAATACCAGCACCGCTACAGCGTGGATCTGGCGCCGGCGGTCTCCGATGCCCACATCCAGACGGATCCGGATGCCGGCCCTGAATGGCACTCGGTGCTGGTGGGCGGCATGCGCACCGGTGGCCGGGGCCTGTTCGCACTGGATGTCACGGATCCCGATGTGGCCAGCTCCGACTCGCCCGAGGACCTGCTCCTGTGGGAGTTCCAGCATCAGGACCTGGGGACCCTGAACAAGCCCGTGAACATCGTGCTCATGCCCTGGGATGACGGCCACGAGTGGGTGGCCGTGTTCGGCAACGGCTACAACGCGCCCAGTGGCCGTTCCGGCGTCTTCATGCTGCGGCTGGAGGGCGGCCTGGACGGCGAATGGAGCCGGGGCACGGATTACCGCTTCATCGAGACCGGCGGCGATGGGCTGCCGGGCGTGACCTCGGACGTGACGCCAGTGGATACCGATCGCGACCGGGTTCCGGACCGGCTCTATGCCAGCGACCGCGAGGGCCGTATCTGGGTCCTGGTGGAGAACAGTGGCAGCTGGGTCGCGAAAGACGAGCCCCTGTTCCGCACTCCGGGAGGCCAGCCGATCACCACCGGCGTGACGGTGACCGGCAACCGCTTTGTGCCGGACGAGGAAAGCAATGCACCGAACCTGCTGGTGTTCTTCGGCACCGGCCAGTACCTGAGCACCGGTGACCTGAGCGACACCACCACCCAGTCCTTCTACGGGGTCTGGGACCATGGTGGTACGGGGATCAGCAGGGATCAGCTTCAGGCCCAGGATCTCACCGAATCCGTGGCCGGCCAGACCCGGACCCGCAGCCTCAGCGGCGATGAAGTGGCCTGGGGCCGGAATCCCACGGATGACCACGGCTGGTACTTTGATTTCGATACCCGCATCGGTGAACGGGTGGTGGAGCGGCCAAGGCTGCGCAACGGTCAGCTGCGGTTCAACACCACCATACCGGAGACGGACCCCTGTTCCGCCGGTGGCAGCAGCTTCCGCATGTTCGTGGACCTCGACGGCTCCAACCCGGACGAGCCGAACGTGGACGATGACAATGACGGGGAGCTGGAGGATGAGCCCAGCGCGGGTACCGAGCATGATGACGGCCTGCTAAGCGGTGGCAGTGGCCTGCTGGACGTGCAGGTGGACAACTCCACGGATGAGGAAAAGGATGAGGAGACCCGGATCACCCGGACCAGCGAACCCGCCATCCGGCGTGGCCGGCTGGGCTGGCAGGAGCTGGTGCGCCCGCGCTGAGCCTCAGCCGTAGCCCCAGAGCAGGGCCAGGTTCAGTGACGGCAGCATGTCCGGCACCAGGGTGGTGCGGACGCGGTAGTCCTCCACGCTGGTGTCGCGCCGCAGTGGTCCCAGGTAGCGCTTGCCCTGGGCATTGAACACCGCCTGGGCAATGGGCGAGCGCGGGGTGCGGCGCCGGTGGGTGACCAGCCCCGTCTCACCATTGGCCAGCTGCACCAGCACGCCCGGCGGGTAGGGTGTGAGCTGCCGGAACACCGCCTCATAGACCATCTGGTGGGGGTCCTCCGCCATGGACTCCAGGATCTCATCCATGGCGTGATCCGCCCGGTAGCGGTTGCGGTAGGCACGCTTGGTGATCATGGCGGTATAGCGTTCCGCCAGGGACAGCACCTTGGCCTCCACCAGCAGCTCGCTGCCGCTCAGTCCCTTGGGGTAGCCCCCGCCGTCAAAGCGCTCATGGTGCTGCTCCACGATCGTCAGCAGCACCTCCTGGTTGATGCCGGCCTTGCGCAGGGCACTGGCGCTGAGTTCCGGGTGTTTCTCGATCACCCGGCGCTGCTCGTCGGTCAGCTTCCGGTTGGCGTTATTGAGCTTATCCAGGTACGGCAGCAGGGTGATGTTCGCGGTCAGCGCGGCCTGAAGCAGCAGCAGGGTCCGGGTGTCGTCCAGTTCGAAGTGGTAGGCCGCCAGCCAGCAGATGATGGCGTAGAACAGGGTCTGCTCATAGGCCGTGGGTTCCACCGCATAGACGTGCACCAGGCCGATGCAGGCGTCCGCGTCCTGCTGGCACAGGCTCTGGATGCGCCGGGCCAGGTGTTCCAGGCGCTCACTGGCGCGGGCATCCGCGTTCATGATCCGCTCCAGGGCCTGCTCCAGTTCGTACAGCAGGATGGAATACTCGGCGAAGGGGCTGAAGCGCGGCGTGGCATCGTCCTTCTGGCGCTTCTCCGCCTGGCGCTGCGGCGGCTCGTACATGCCCCGCTCATAGAGCCGCTCAAGCTGCCATTCGTTCTGGATGACATACCCCTGGGCCACCAGCAGGTTGCCGGTTTCGTCATAGACTGGCCAGGGCAGTGGCTTACCCACGGTCAGCAGCCCCGGAGCGAGCCGTACCAGATCGGACATCGAATACCTCGTCGGAATACGTCAGGTGTGACAATAAAGCACAGAGGCAATAAAGCACAGACCGACGCCGGATTTTATGCCTCACAGGTTGGCCGGGTTCTCAGTCTCAGCCAGGCCCGGATCCGGCGTGACAGGGCATCCACCCCGATGTTGAGCAGGGCCGTGATCAGGATCAGCACCATGGCCCGGTCAAAACGGATCTCCTGGATGGCGCCCTCCACGTAGAAGCCCAGTGTGGTGATGCCGAGAATGCCCAGGATGGCCGTTTCGCGCATGATGATCTCCCAGCGGTAGAACAGGAACGCCAGGAAGGGGGGATAGACCCTGGGGACCAGCTCCCAGGCATAGCGGTTGAAGCCGATGGGCGCGCCCTTGCGCAGGGGCACCTCATCGCTCATGCGGCCCACCAGATGGCCGATGATGCCACCGTTGTGCAGGGCCAGCGCCACAACTGCGGGCAGCATGGAGGGGCCCCAGAGCTGGAGCAGGAGATAGGCCAGCATGTACTCCGGTGTGGAACGGGCAATGACCAGCAGCACATGGCCGCTGGTACGCCGTACCGGCCCGGTGAAATGCGTGGAAATCAGCGGGAAAGCCAGCAGTGCCAGAACGCCCGTGGCCACCAGTGCCATCTGGGTCAGCAGCAGGGTGTTCCAGATGCCGGGCAGGGCCTGGTTGGCCAGTATCTCCGTGAGCCAGGGCTGGAGCCCCTCCCAGCCTTCACCCTCGCGCAGGGGGCGGGGCACGATGTCCTGGGTCACGAAGCGGGTCACGTTGCCCCAGATAATGGGCAGCCCCTCCCCCAGGAAGAACGGGGCAGCCAGCAGGTAGACGGGCACCAGCCGCGGCCGGAGCCAGAGCCGCATGGTGGCGATCAGCACATAGAACACCAGCAGCAGCGCGCCCACCTGGGAGTAATACCCCTGGGAGAACGCCGCCTCCAGGTGGAAGCCCAGTGTGGGCAGCCCAATGAAGCCGAGTATGGCGGATGAGCGCAGGCCACACTCCAGGCGGTAGGCGGTGTAGGTGCGCAGGTGTGGCCAGGCCTCGGGCACCTGGGTGAAGAAATAGCGCAGCAGGCGGCGGGTGTTCTTCGGAGCCGCCCTCGCCGGCAATGGGTCCGCCTCATCGATGATCTCCGAATAGACCTTGGCGAAGATCCCGGCAAAGGGAATGGCGATGGCCAGAACCCCGGACAGCGGGTGGATCCCAAAGCACTGCAGGAAGATCAGCGCCCAGAAGATCTCATGGATCGAGCGGATGAAGGCGCAGAACGCCCGCACCAGACGGGAGGAGAAAAGGGTGGTCAGCAGGAAGCCGATCACCGCGCCCAGCGCGACCCCGGTAAAGGCGTAGGCCAGGGTGCGTGTGAACGCGGTGAACAGCTCGTTCGTGGCCGTGAGATCCGGTGTGACCAGCCCGTACAGCAGCCGCTGCAGCTCCTGCCAGGGGTTGAGCGTGGTGATCGCCAGGTCCGAGAACGGCAGGCAGGCCAGGGCCACGCCGATGAATGCCAGGGTTGTGAGGCCGGTGCGGGATCGAAGCATGTCAGTAGAGCGGCTGCAGGTCGGCGGCTGTCAGTCGGGCGCTGGGTTCATCCAGGGCGATGTGGCCGTCCTGTATACCGATGATCCGGTCGGAGAAGGCCAGGGCCAGCTCCACATCGTGCAGAGCGATCACCGACGTGGGGTAAGCCTCTGTCAGGGCCGCCATGACGCGCCGTGCCAGCGGGCCGTCCAGCGCGGAGACCGGCTCGTCCGCCAGCAGCAGGCTGCCCTGCTGGTAAAGCGCCCGTGCCACCGCCACGCGCTGGCGCTGGCCACCGGACAGTTCACCGGCGGGTTCGCGCAGCTTATCCCCGAGCCCGAGCCTATCCAGGATACCCTGAACCTCGCCCCTGGGCTTTTTCAGGGGGAACAGCAGGTTGCAGAGGCTGTAGAGGGTGGTGTGGCGGTCCAGCTGCCCCATGTAGACGTTGTGGAATACCGACAGCGTATCCACCAGCCCAAGGTCCTGGGGCATGTAGGCCGTGCCGGATTCCGCCTCGTCGTAGAGCAGGCTGAGCAGTGTGGACTTGCCGGCACCGCTGCGGCCAACCAGCGCTACACGCTCCCCGGATGCCAGGCTGAGTGAGAGCGGGCCGAGAACCCGCTCTCCTCCATAGCTGGCGGAAAGGTCATTGACGGCCAGTATCGCCATCAGTCGAGCAGACCCGTTTCCCTGCCAACCCGCTTGATGGTCGCGTAATCGTCGTTGCTGGCGGGGATGAACGAGGAGCGCGGGAAGCTTTCCAGCAGCTCCGGATCCTCCATGTTCAGCAGCGCCTGCTGGACCCGGTCGCTGAAGCCATCGCCGAAACGTTCATCGACGTCACCCCGGATGGTCCACTGGTAATCCGGATAGGTGGGCGATTTCCAGATCACCTGGACGTCGTCGGTATCAATCTCACCGTTCTCGACCATTTCTTCCCAGACGCTGTAGTTCAGCGCGCCCACCAGGTAGGAGCCGGATTCCACCAGGCGTGCGGTGCGGGTATGGTTACCGCTGAAGCCGACGCGACTGAAGACCTCTCCCGGCGCCTGGTTGAAGCGTTCGCGGATATAGTGCTCCGGCATCAGGCGCCCGGAGGTGGAACCGCGTGAACCGAAGGTCAGGGTCTTGCCCTTCACCGCTTCCGGGAGCTTGCCGTCGGAGGGTTCAATGCCGGTGCTTTCATGGGCGATGAAATAGCTGCGGAACTCCTGGTCTTCCGCCCCCTGGGCGATGGCCTTCGAGCCCGGCACTGCTTCGCGGGCACGCACGCCGGAAAGGCCGCCGAACCATGCCAGCTGCACCTGGTTGTTGCGGAAGGTGGTTACTGAGGCCGCGTAGGATTTGACCGGGACGAACTGCACCGGTACGTCCAGCTCCGACTCCAGATAGTTCGCGACTTTGGAAAAACGTTCTTCCAGGCTGGTTTCGTCCTGGTCCGGGATGGCGGTGAAGTACAGTGTCGGCGCCGCCATGGCCGGCGTTGCCATAATCAGGGCCGTAAGCAGGCCGGTTATCCATCGCATTGTTCTGTCTCCTTGATTACTGTCGTGTCGAAGGTAACGTAAGGTTCTACGTGTGGCGCGATACCAGCGTTCATCGGCGCCCCCACTAATCTGTAGGAGCGGCCATGGCCGCGATCCCGTTACCCAGAGCCACAAGCCCCGGCACGGGCTCGCGCTCGCGGCCATGGCCGCTCCTACAGCAGGAGGTCGAGTATCTTGCACATCACGCTGATCACCCCCGCCCCGCGCGGTTCCCGCGCGGGCAACCGGGCCACCGCCGAACGCTGGGCCCGCCTGCTGCGGGCCTCCGGGCACCGGACGCGCATTATAACGGAATACGACGCCGAACCCACGGACCTGCTGGTGGCTCTCCACGCCTGGCGCAGCAGTGAGTCGGTGCGCCAATACCGGGCGCATACCCCCTCGGGGCCCCTGATTGTGGCGCTCACCGGCACGGATATCTACCGCTTCCAGCAGACGCACCCGGAGGCCACCCGTTACAGCATGGCCGAGGCGGATGCCCTGGTCGGGCTGCATGAGCGGGTTGCGGATGACATCCCGAGAGAATTCCATAATCGTCTCCATACCATCTTTCAATCGGCGGAACCACTGCCCAGCCGTAGGGCTCCGGTACAGTCCCGGTTCGACGTGGTGGTTATCGGCCATCTGCGTGACGAGAAGGACTCACTGCGCACCGCCTGGGCCGCCCGCCAGCTGCCGCGGGAGTCGCGGCTCAACGTGATCCAGCTCGGCCGGGCTCATGATGAGCAGTGGCAGGCCCTGGCGGAGCAGGAGGCCCGGGAGAATCCGCGCTTCGACTGGAAGGGGGAGCTGCCCCGCTGGCAGGTGCGCCGGCACATGGCGAAGGCGCGGCTGATGGTGATCAGTTCGGTGATGGAAGGCGGTGCCAATGTGGTCTCCGAGGCCTGCGTGGCCGGCCTGCCGGTGATCGCCTCGGATATTCCCGGCAACGTGGGGCTGCTCGGCGGGGACTATCCCGGGACCTATCCAGTGGAGGACACCACCGCGCTGCGCGAGCAGCTTCTGCGCGCCGAAAACGAGCCGGAATTCCTGGCGGCCCTGCAGAGCCGCGTTGAGGCCCGGGCGCCCCTGTTCCGGCCGGAAGCCGAACAGGCTGCCCTGGAACGGGTGGTCAATGCGGTCATGGACCAATACGGTAAAGAGAATTAAACGTAACCGCCTGGGTGATGCAACATACCCCTGTAGGAGCGCCCCTCGCGCGCGATAGTCTGCGCGATCCGGGGCGCGATCGCGAGCAGGGCTCGCTCCTACAACACAACACGCGATCATTGACGGAGAACGCACGGGATGAACGACCGCGAAAGCCTGATCCACGCCCTACACCATACCCGGGACCGCGTTAAGGACCTGGTCTGCAGCCTGCGCGAGGACCAGCTCAGCGTTCCCTACCACCCGGGCGTGAACCCGCCGGTCTGGGAAATGGGCCACTCGACCTTCTTCTACGAGGTGTTCGTCCTCAACTGGCTGGACGGCACGCCCAGCTACGATCCCTCAATGGACGAGCTCTGGGACTCCTTCCACATGGACCACGAGGACCGCTGGTCGAAGACGCTGTTCCCTTCGCGCGAGGACACGCTCACCTACATGGACACCATCATCCAGCGCATGGAGGACCGCATCCGCAACCAGCCGCTCACGGACGAGGCGCTGTACCTGTACCGCTATGCCATCTACCACCAGAACATGCACGTGGAGTCCATGACCTGGTGCCGCCAGACCGTGGGTTACCCGGCACCGCCGTTCGCGGAGCCCAAAGGGCTGACCGGGGAAGGCGTTGACCAGGATGCGCGCGGCGACGTCACCATTCCCGCCGGCCGCTATCTCATTGGCCTGCCGGCGAACCGGGATTCGGACGCCTACGCCACCGAGGACTTCGGCTTCGACAACGAAAAGCCCGCCTTTGAGGTGGACATGCCGGAGTTCAGCATCTCCCGGACCCTGGTGACCAATGGTGAGTTCCAGAAGTTCGTGGAAGAGGGCGGTTACGAGCGCCCTGAGTTCTGGAGCCAGGGGGGACGCAAGTGGCTGCAGCGTGAGATCAACCTGAACTTCGGCACTGGCGAGCCGCCGCTGATGGGCACCCAGACGCAGCCGTTCCACTGGCGCAAGCGCGATGGCCGCTGGTACGAGCGGGTCTTTGACCAGTGGCTGCCGCTGGAGCCGGGGCATCCGGTGAAGCAGATCAGTTACTGGGAGGCCGAGGCGTTCTGCGCCTGGGCCGGGCGGCGGCTGCCGAGCGAGTACGAATGGGAAGTGGCGGCCCTGGCCAACAAGCCGGGCGAGGAACGCCGGCGTTATCCGTGGGGTAATGAGATGGATCCGGCGAAGCTGGATATGGACCAGCGCTACATGGGCCGTGTGCCGGTGACGGCGTTCCCGGCGGGTGAGAGCCCCTTCGGGTGCCGGCAGATGCTGGGTACGGTCTGGGAGTGGACGGGCAACCATTTCATGCCCTATGACGGTTTCTCGGTGGATATGTATCCGTTCATGTCGACGCTGCAGTTCGCGACGCACAAGACCACCAAAGGGGGCGGATGTGCGGCGTCGTCCATGCTGATTCGCGGCACCTACCGGCAGGCGTATCATCCGGATCGGTGCGACGTTTATACCGGGTTCCGGACCTGTGCTTTGTCTGCTGAAGACTGAGGGTGTGTAGCCTTTCGGGCCATGGGGGATCCCTTCACGGGAATCGCCACGAGTACGTCCCTGTAGGCTGCTCTTCCGCCATCCCTGGCTCCAGAGCTTCCCGTGAAGGGATCCCCCATACCCCTCTTCTTCAAACTCTTGGGCTGCGCTAGCTTCAAAGTCTGGAAAGAGGTGGTGGGGAAGGTTTTATGGGAAGCTCTGGAGCCAGGGATGGCGGAAGAGCAGCGTACAGGGATGTATTTACAGCGTTTCCCATAAAACCTTCCCCACCGCCTCGTATACAACGAACTGGAATACTTGAATGACGGATTTCTACGAAACCGACGAGCAGCTGGGCCAGTACATGGACTTCCATTACGGCCCAAAGCACTTCGGCGTACCGAACTTCCCGAAAGCCTGTGCCGAGCGCTGTCTGCAAGCCAAGCCCCGGGGCGAGCGCGCCCTGGATTTGGGCTGTGCCACCGGACGCAGCACCCTGGAGCTGGCGAAGGGCTTTGGGCATGTGCTGGGCATGGACCTCTCGCACCGGTTCATTGAGGCGGCGGAACGGCTGCGCCGGGATGGGGAGCTGAGCTACCAGCTGGTGGATGAAGGCGAGATCGGTCACCAGGAGACCGCGTCCCTGGCCGAGCTCGGGCTGGCCGGGGAAGCCGCGCGGGTGTCGTTCGAGGAGGGCGATGCGGGCAATCTGGGGCCGGAGTACAGCGGCTATGACCTGATCTTCGCTGGCAACCTGATCGACCGCATGCCGAATCCGGGGCCGTTTCTCGGTGGGCTTCGGGAGCGCCTGAACCCGGGCGGGGTGCTGGTGGTGACGTCGCCCTACACGCTGTTGCCGGAATTCACGCCGCGCGACAGCTGGATCGGTGGGTACTACGGTGCCGATGGTGAGCCGGTGACGGTGCTGGATGGCATGCGGGCGCACCTTGAGCCGGGGATGCAGCTTGCCGCCGAGCCCGAGGACGTCCCCTTCGTGATCCGCGAGACGCGGCGCAAGCACCAGCATACCCTGGCCCAGTTGACCGTCTGGGAGCGGATGGATTGAGTCCGCTCAGAAAGGCCAGTTCGTAACCAGAAGGTAGAGGGCCCCGGCGGCCGCGAGGCCGGCCCCGATGATGACAAGCCCGTCGCGGGTGCTGATGCCGATGGCGGCCAGGGAGATCGCCAGTGCGGGAACGGCGGCCGCGAAGGGGATCAGTTCCAGCGGGATCATCGTCAGCCCGGACACCGCGCAGGCCAGGAAGATGAGGCTGTTGGCCCAGGGGTGGGTGAGCAGTGACAGTCGGTGTGAGAACAGGCGGTCGATCCGGCGGGTCACGGGCTGGGCCCGGTCGATGGCGCGAATCAGGTTCTGCCTGTGGATGCTGAGTTCGCGCAGGCGCCGGGGCACCCAGGGGGAACGCCGGCCCAGGCTGCCCTGAATGGCGATCAGGAAGATCAGGATGCCGCAGACGCTGGGTACGCCCGGTATCGCGCCGGTGGGCAGGAGCGCGAGCAGTGCCGGGGCCAGCAGCAGTGGACCGAAGCCGCGGGATTCCAGGGCGGTGATGAGCGTGTCCACCGGCACCTGTTCCGTGTCCGTCTGCGCACGGACCCTCAGGAGGACATCCGTGATCCCCATTGATTGGCTCATGCCGGCAACCGTGCTCCACCCCAGTGACTATGCGGAAATCCTACACGTTTTGGATGGCCGGAGCATGAGTGGTCCATTAACAGCCCTCAGGGATTGAGAAGGATCGGCTCCAGTGCCTCGCCCTTTTCCTTCACCCGGCCAATGATGGCGGTTTCCGGGTACCCCAGGGCTTTCAGTTCGGCCACACAGGCGTCCGCCTGGTCCGCCGGCACGCTCGCCAGCAGGCCGCCGGCGGTCTGGGGGTCGAAGGCCAGCGGGTAGCGCGGATGATTGACCACTTCCTCCTGGTTGCGGATGGCGCGGCGCAGGCGCACGTTGGCCGGCTGCAGTGAGCTGAGGATGCCGGAGGCGGCGGTTTCCTCGGCGCCGGGCAGCACCGGTATGGCGCTCAGGTCCAGCTCCGCATCCACGCCCGAGGGGCGGGTCATTTCCACCAGGTGGCCGAGCAGGCCGAAGCCGGTCACATCGGTGCAGGCCTGGGCGCCGTGTTCATGGATGCAGCGGGCGGCCTTCTGGTTGGAGACGAGCATGGAAGCCAGGGCCGAATCGATCCAGCGCCCCTTGGCCTCCAGGCGTGGATGGGCCGCGAACAGGGTGCCGGTGCCGACGGGCTTGGTCAGGATCAGCACGTCCCCGGGCTTCATGCCGCCCTTGCTCATGACGGTTTCCGGGTCGATATAGCCGTTGGCGGCGAAGCCCAGGGCCAGCTCCTTGCCCTCGCCGGTGTGGCCGCCCACCAGGGCGCAGCCGGCCTCGTTCAGGGTCTGCACGGCGCCGGCCATCATCTGGTAGACCACGTCCTCCACCTTGGACTCCAGCCCGTAGGGCACCGTGGCCACGGCGGTGGCGCTCTGGGCCTCGGCGCCCATGGCAAAGAGGTCTCCGAGGCTGTGGTTGGCGGCGACCTGGCCGAAGATGTAGGGGTCGTCGATGAAGGCGCGGAAGAAGTCCACGGTGTGCACCATCGCCATGCCGTCCGGTACCCGCACCACGGCGGCGTCGTCCGGCGCGTGCAGGCCCACCAGGACGTCGTCGCGCTCAATGGGCTGGAGGCTGTTCAGGGCCCGCGAGAGCACGGTGCTACCCACCTTGGCACCGCAGCCGCCGCAGCGCATGGCCACGGCGGAGATGGCCTGCTGGGCTTCCTCGCTGCTCAGGGCGATGCCCGAGGTGGGGTCGTCCTTGCTGTCCTCACTCATGGCCGGGAGGTTGTTGAACTTCGCCATGAAGCGCCGGTCGATCCAGTCCTTCCAGCGCCAGACCCACTCCCCGGCGAACCCCATGGCCCCGCGCGAGGCCACGGCGTACTGGTCGCCGGTGCTGATCAGGGCCAGCCACTGTTTCTGCGGGTGGTAGTCCTTGAGTGTTTTGCCGTGCACGGCCCGGCACAGGTTCTCCGCCAGCGGCTTGCCCTGGCGCACGGCAAAGACGCCGGCCTTCTCGCGCGGGTGGTTGACCATGGTGGCGATGTCGCCGGCGGCGAAGATGTTGGGGTCCGTCACGGTCTGCAGGGTGTCGCGAACCCGGATGAAACCGCCCTCGTCGAGTTCCAGCCCGGTGCCGGTCAGCCATTCCGCGCCGCCGGCCTGGGTGACCCAGAGGACTTCGTCCGCCTCGAAGGTCGCGCCGCTGGAAGCCACCAGCTGGCGGTTGTTAACCTGCTCAATCCGCGTTCGTTCGTGAACATTCACGCCCCTTTCCTGCAGAACGGACTCGAATCGGCGGCGAACGCTGCTGTTGTGCGTGGGCAGGAGCTGATCAGAAGCATTGAAGAGGTGGAAACGGGCTGCCTCCGGGTCCTTGCCCATGGCGCCCAGCTCATTGCGCAGGCGGTACTGCATGGCCAGCGTCAGCTCCACGCCGCCGGCACCGCCGCCAACCACGGCCACATTGAGCTCGCCCTCGTGGTTCTCCATGCGTTCCAGCAGGGTCTGCCAGCGGTTGTTGAAGCGGTTGATGGGCTTGACCGGGACGCTGTGGTCCTCGGCCCCGGCGACCTGGTCGACCCGTGGTGTTGAGCCGATGTTGATGGAGAGCAGGTCGTAGGGAATGGCCGGGCGGTCGCGACAGATGACGCGCTGGTTGGTGCGGTCGATGTCGATGGCTTCGCTGCGGTAGAAGCGGGCACCGGCGAATTCGGCCAGGCGGCTGAGGTCGATGTGGACGTCGTCGTAGCTGTAGTGGCCGGCGATGTAGCCGGGGAGCATGCCGGAGTAGGGGGTGTGGGTGTCGCGGCAGATGAGGTTGAGGCGCACGCCCGGGATGGGGTTCATGGCGAAGTTGCGCAGTACGCCGACGTGGCTGTGGCCACCTCCGATGAGGACGATGTCGCGGAGTACTGGCTGGTCTGGTTGGTCCATTGGTACCTCTTGAACGATGGTTTTCCGCCATGGAGACGGGCGCCACTGGGGACGGCTCTCAGGGAAACGCTGTAAATACATCCCTGTACGCTGCTCTTCCGCCATCCATGGCTCCAGAGCTTCCCTGAGAGCCGTCCCCAGTACCGCCCTGCTCTGTACCATGGGCGGTAACTATTACCTCTGATCGGCGCCGGCGGGGAGTGCTTGGAGGGAAGCTCGGTGGCCATGGATGGCCACCGCGCAGCCTACATGGATGTACTTGTGGCGATTCCCGGAAAGCACTCCCCGCCGGCGCCTGGCAATTGATTCTGGTGCTTGTATACGCAGCATGGAAGCAACCTGATTCCTGGCACTGTTAAAAGCGCCACGGAATCACCAAGCGCGCTATGGTATCAATGCCCCTCGCGATACAGCGACAGGGAGAGATATCGCATGAGGCAGGCCTTTTCCGCGGTGGCTGTGCTGATCCTGCTGGTGCTGGCGACACCACTGCAGGCGCAAAGTTACTACATCGGTGTGAACGGTGGCTATTCCGATTTCCGGGATACGCGCTTCGCCTATGGTGACGGCGGGGACACCCGTGTGATCGGCTCCTATGAAGGGGGTGAGACGGTGTCGGTGAGTATCGGGCGGGCGTCTGAGGGCAGTGGGACCTTCAATGGCCGGACGGAGCTTGAGCTCGGCTTCCAGAGGGATCGTGTGAGCGGCATGGTCTTTGATGACACCACGAACGAGGAGCCCGCGGTTGATGATGATCCGGTGGTGGATGAGGAAACCGGCGACGTCGAGGAGGAGGGCAGCCGCGATCGGGTGAGTGATGTATCGGGTCAGTCCGAGGCGGCGTTCGGGTTTGCCAATGCCATCGGGGACTTCAGTCTGACCAGCAGTACGGCGCTGGTGGGCGGCTTCGGGTTTGGCCTGGCAGAGGTGAATTTTGATCAGCACAGTGCCCGGGGGCGCGGCGTTGTGATGGATGAGAATGACATTACCTATGGCTACCAGCTGATCGGTGGTCTGGTCTGGCAGCCGTTCAGTGTGCTGGATCTGGAAGTGTCCTACCGTTACCGCTCCTGGGAGGACATCAGCCTGGAGGCGACCAATGGGGTCAAAAGCAATCTCTCGATGCGCTCGCATAATCTGATCGGGAGTCTGCGGCTGCGGTTTTAATCCGGGCGGGAACTGCTAGTCTGGAGAGCAGTATCCGCAAACCGGAAGGATGGTCATGGTCTGGCTCAAGTCGTTTGTTGCTGCATTCCTCGCAACCCTGGTGTTCCATCAGGGGGTGTTGGGTCTGATGTATCTCGCCGAGATGGTTCCTGCCGCGCCCTATAACATGGAGCCGAGGGCGCCTCTGGGCGTGCCGGCGGTCGTCTCGCTGGCGTTCTGGGGGGGACTCTGGGGCCTGCCGCTGTGGGCGGTGGTCCGCGGCATGGGCACGCTGGGCTACTGGGGTGTCTCGCTGGTGTTCGGGGCGGTGCTGCCCACGGCTGTCGCCATGCTGGTGGTTTTCCCGCTCAAGGGGCTGGATGTATCCGCTTCCACCTGGGCTGGCGGGTTCCTCCTCAACGGCGCCTGGGGCATCGGCACCGCGCTGTTCATGGTCCTGATGGATGCTCGCCGCAAACCAGCAAATACCCTGTAGGAGCGAGCTTGCTCGCGATGGGTTTCCGGAATCGCCTGCAAGCAGGCTCCTGCGGGCCTACCGCGCGCACCGGTAGGCCGTACCACTGACCTCCGGCGTGATGCTGGTCTCGTCGTGCTGCCAGACCACATGGGTGGCATCCCGCCTCGCGGCACTCTCCAGCGCATGGTTGCGGGCAGCGGCCATGGCCTCACCCTGGGACCAGTGGAATCCCGAGGAGCTGCCGTAGACGGAGCCCACAGGCTCACAGCCCTCCACCTCGGAAGGGTGGGCCTCCACAATCCGCGCCGCCTCCGGGCTGGGATTGGCGGCGCAGCCGGCCAGCATCCCAGTGGCTGTGACCAGTGCCGTCAGTTGTCGCGCTATTCCCATTCAGATCTCCCGCTGTAGGAGCGGCCATGGCCGCGATCCGTCACTCTCACGCGCAGGCCGGTGGCCCGCATCACTACTGCCTTGATAACACGTTTCCCGGCTGAGCCGCTATGCTGACAGTAATACAGTAACCGAGTCAGGAGTGCAGGATGACGCATACCGGCGTGGTACTGACCGGCGGCGGCGCCCGGGCCGCCTATCAGGTGGGCGTATTGCGGGCGATCTCGGATATGTATCCCGGCAGCGGTTACCCGTTTGACGTGGTGGTTGGCACTTCGGCGGGGGCCATCAATGCCGCGGCCCTGGCCGGGGGCGGCAGTATCTTCCGGCACAACGTGAGTCAGCTGGAGAACATCTGGGCGAACCTGAGCGTGGATCAGGTCTATCATGCCGGCTCCTTTGCCATCATGCGCAACATGAGCCGGGTGGCGCGCAAGCTGATCTCGGGCGGTGAACAGCGTCACAGCCTGTCCCTGCTGAACAATGAGCCGCTGCGCCGGCTCCTGGAGAAGGAGCTGGACTTTGATGCCATCCACCAGACCATCGAACAGGGGCACCTGCGCGCGCTCGGCCTTAACGCCTGCGGCTACACCACGGGCCGCAACCTGTGCTTCTTCGAAGGGAGCACGGACGTCACCAGCTGGAGCAATGGGCAGCGCGCCGGCTCACGCACAGAGCTGACGCTGGATCACGTGATGGCCTCATCCGCGATTCCCACGCTGTTCGAACCGGTGCACATCAACCGGGAATACTTCGGCGATGGGGTGACCCGGCAGATCGCCCACATCAGCCCGGCGATCCGCCTGGGCGCGGAAAAGGTGGTCATCATCGGCGTCAGCGGCAACAGCCAGACCGAGCCCAAGCGCCCGGAGCATCCAGCAATCCCCACTTTCGGGCAGATCATGAGCCATGTGTTCAACGGGCTCTTCCTGGACACCCTGGATTACGACATCGAACGCCTGGACCTGATCAACCAGCTGGTCGAGCTGATCCCGCAGGAGGCGCTGACCGGGGCGGGCCTGGACCTCAAGCCGATCGAGCTGCTGGACATCTCACCCAGCCAGCCGCTGGAGGACATTGCGGAGCAGTACATGGACGGTCTGCCCACCATCCTGAGAACCCTGGCGGGGGTGCCGGAGGACGGGAACGTCTCCGGCGCCAGCCTGGGCAGCTACCTGCTGTTCGATCACCGGTTCTGCCGGGATCTCATCGAGCTGGGCTACAAGGATGCCCAGGCCCAGAGCGACGAGATCGCCCAATTCTTCGGCACCGGGAACCTGTAGGAGCGGCCATGGCCGCGACAATCGCCGCTGTAGCGGCTCCTACGAGAACCGGGAAAAGTCCGGTGCCCGTTTCTCACTGAAGGCCTTGAAGGCCTCCGCCGCTTCGGGTGACTGCAGGCGTTCGGCAAACCGCTGGCCCTCGCGCGTCATGGCCCCGGAGACCTCTTCCGCTGTTGCGGCGTTCATCAATTCCTTGGTGGCGCGCAGGGCGGCCGGCGGGAGGGCGGCCAGCTCCAGGCAGGCGTTCCAGGCGTTGGTTTCAGTCTCGGAGGGATCGCAGACGCCGTTGATCAGCCCGTAGCGCTCAGCTTTCTCCGCATCGAAGGGGTGCCCGAGCAGCAGCAGTTCCCCGGCGCGTGCACGGCCGAGCCAGCGTGGCAGCAACAGGCTGGAGGCGCCCTCCGCGCAAAGGCCCAGGTTGGTGAAGGGCATGCGGAAAGTGGTGTTGCTGCCGGCCCAGGCGAGGTCGCAGTGCAGCAGCAGGGTGGTTCCGATGCCCACGGCGGGGCCGTTGGCGGCGGCGACAACCGGTTTGGTGGCTTCCGCCAGCCCGAACAGGAAACGGCCAACCGGGGTATGCTGGAATTCGTCCGGCATGCCGTTGGCGAATTCGGAGAGGTCGTTGCCGGCGGTGAAGCATTCGGTGTTGCCGGTGATCAGGATGGCGCGGATGTCCGGGTCGTTATGGCCCTCGGCCAGGCCGTCCGCCAGGGCGGTGTACATGGCGTGGGTGAGGGCGTTTTTCTGGTCCGGGCGGTTGATGCGCAGGATCAGGATCTGGTGGCTTTTTTCCTGGATGATGTTGTCGGTCATTGGTTTTTCCTGGAATTCAGTTGTGGCATGAAGAAGTGGTTCTGAAAGTCTGACGCTGGAAAGGGTGGGTGGATGCTTTCCGGGAATCGCTATAAATCCATCCATGGACGCTGCGCGATCGCCATCCATGGCGATCGAGCTTCCCTCCAAGCATCCACCCACCCTTTCCTCCATGTATTCAGAGGCAATGCCAGTATCTGGGTTGAGCAAAAGCAGAGTATAACGGCCCGCATCGATTCTGTAACATCATGGTCCACACGCTGTCTGGTGCGTATCAGAAACAAGAGAAGTCGGTAACAGGACAGGAATGGACAATGGAAGAGACCGTAGCCCAACCCCTGAAGCTTCTGGATCCACGCAAGTTCCGGGATCCGTGGACGACCGCGGATGGCGAGCCGCGGGCGAGTGTGCACCTGAAAAAGCTGGAAACGCTCTGGTTCTGCACCGGCACCCTGTGCAACCTCACCTGCGAGCACTGCTACATCGAGTCCTCACCCAGTAACGACAGCCTGGTCTACATCAGCGTGGGCGAGGTGGCGGCGTATCTGGATGAGATTGAAAGGGAAGGGTTCGGGACGACGACCATTGCGTTCACCGGCGGTGAGCCGTTCATGAACCCGGACATGGTGCCGATCCTGGATGAGGTGCTGCGCCGGGGCTATGAGGCGCTGGTGCTGACCAATGCCATGAAGCCGATGATGAAGGTGAGCGAGCCGCTTCTGGCGGTGCATCAGCAGTATGGCGACCGCCTGACCATGCGCATCTCCATCGACCACTACAGCAAGGACGTGCACGAGCAGGAACGCGGTAAGCGCTCCTGGGATCCGGCGATCCAGGGCATGCAGTGGCTCAGTGAGCACGGCTTCAACCTCGACATCGCCGGCCGGCTGTTTTCGGGGGAAACGGAGGAGCAGATGCGCGCCGGTTTTGCGCGGCTTTTCAAGCGTGAGGGCATCGACATGGACGCCCACGATCCGCACCAGGTGGTCCTGTTCCCGGAAATGGACGAGAAGGTGGATGTGCCGGAGATCACCACCGCCTGCTGGAGCAAGCTCCAGGTCTCCCCGGATGCCCAGATGTGCGCCAGCAGCCGCATGGTGATCAAGCGCAAGGGCGCGGACCATCCGGTGGTGGTGCCCTGCACCCTGCTGCCATATCAGCCCGAGTTCGAGCTGGGCCAGACCCTGAGCGAGAGCTTCCAGGAAGTCCCCCTGAACCACCCCCACTGCGCCAGGTTCTGCGTCCTTGGTGGCGCCAGCTGCTCGGGATAGAAGGCCGTGGAAGGCCGGCGTTAACCCAAAACGTCTGACCAAGGATGGATGGGGGATGCCTCGGAGGGAGGCTCGATGACAGGATGTCATCGCGCGAGCGTACATGGATGTATTTATAGCGGTCCCGGAGAGGCATCCCCCAGCCAGCCGCTGCTACAGACAAAAAAATGCCCAGCACAAGGCCGGGCATTTCCAAAAGCTTAAAAGGTAGAACTGGCAATCAGTCCAGCGCCACCCCAAACGCATCCTTGAACTGCTTCGCGAACTCATCACGCGTCAGCGAATGGTTCTGCGGGCCAGTGCTGGCCACCTTGATGGAGCCCATCAGGGACGCCATGCGGCCTGCGGTCTTCCAGTCCTTGCCTTCGCTCAGACCGGTCAGCAGGGCGGCGCGATACGCATCGCCACAACCCGTCGGGTCCTTGATGGCGGCCGGCTTGACCGGTTCCACGTGCACTTCCTCGTCGGCGTAGATCACGGAACCTTCGCCACCCAGGGTCACGATCAGCGCCTCAACCTTCTCGCCGATCTGCTGGCGGCTCAGGCCGGTCTTCTCTTCCAGCATGCCCGCTTCATAGTCGTTCACGGCAACCCAGGTCGCCTTATCAATGAACCACTCCAGGTCATTACCGTCGAACATCGGCAGGCCCTGACCCGGATCGAACATGAAGGGAATGCCCGCATCCGCGAACTGGCGTGCGTGCTCGATCATGCCGTCACGGCCGTCCGGTGCAACGATGCCCATCCTGATGCCTTCGTCGGTCGGCACGCTCTGGGTGTGTGCATGGTTCATGGCGCCCGGGTGGAAGGCCGTGATCTGGTTGTCTTCCATGTCCGTGGTGATGTACGCCTGGGCGCAGTACTCGGAATCGATGGTCTTCACGTACTTGTCGTTGATGCCGTGCTTGTTGAGCCACTCGCGGTAGCCGCCAAAGTCCGCGCCAACGGTGGCCATGGCGAGGCCGTCGCCGCCGAGCAGTTTCATGTTGTAGGCAATGTTGCCGGCGGTGCCGCCGAAGTTGCGCTGCAGCTCCGGTACCAGGAAAGCCACGTTCAGCATGTGAACGCGGTCAGGCATGATATGGTCCTTGAACTTGCCGTCAAAGGTCATGATGGTGTCGTAAGCGAACGATCCACAGATCAGTGCTGTCATAGGTAGTCTCCTGTGTTCTGCCAACGGTGCACGGGTAAACAGGCTGTTTACCGCCATGCGGCGTCAGTCATGGAGTGAGGCCGTGCTGGAAGCGTGTTTGTCGTGTGATTGGGGCTTCCGGCCCCACGGTCGCCTTGCAGGCTACCTTTGTCTGGCCTCTGTTTCAAATCGGAAACGGGTGGCTGCAACAGGAAAATTGCGTAACCCACTGTTGAGACGGGAGTAACCGGAAATGGAGCGCCAGTTCTGGGTATCGATCACCGCGCTGATGTTCTCGATCGGCGTTCTGTTGCTGGGTGTGGGGCTCATGGGGACCCTGCTCAGTGTGCGCCTGAGCTTCGAGGATATGAGCGGGCAGGCGAAGGGGCTGGTCCTCTCCGCCTATTACATCGGTCTGGTGATCGGCTCCCAGAAAGGCGGCTGGGTGATCCGCCAGGCCGGCCATATCCGGGCCTTTGCCATCTTCGCGGCGCTGTGTACCGTGGCGATACTGCTGCAGGGGCTCTATGTGACGGGGGTGTGCTGGTTCCTGCTGCGGATCCTGATCGGCTTCTCCACCTCCGGCATCTACATGGTGGTGGAGAGCTGGCTGAACGAGCGGGCCGAGCCTTCCAACCGGGGCACCGTTTTCTCCGCCTACCAGATCATCACCTACGCCGGCATCGGCATGGGGCAGTTCCTGATGCACCTGGGGGATCCGCAGGGGCCGGAACTGTTCATGATTGTGGGCGTGCTGTTTGCCCTGTGCCTGGTGCCCGTGGCCCTGAGCCGTGCCAGCAACCCGCCCGAGCCCCTGGCGCAGGCGCGCATGGCACTGGGCCAGACCTGGCGGGACTCGCACCTGGCGGTGATCACCTGCCTGGGCGCGGGGCTGCTCAGTGGCGCGGTCTACACGCTGATTCCGCTGGCGGCGCTGCGCATGAACCTGGCGGTCTCCGATGTGGCGCCCCTGATGGCGGGCCTGGTTCTGGGAGGCGTGGCGCTCCAATGGCCGATCGGGCACTTCTCTGACCGCTTCGGGCGGCGCCCGCTGATCCTTCTGGTGGCGGCCGCCACAACCCTGATCACGGCTGCCATGATGGCAGCGGCGGGCCGTGTTCCGCTCTGGCCGCTGGTCGGGCTTTCCGCGCTGCTGGGCGGGTTCGTGTTCACGCTCTATCCGCTGTCCGTGGCGCTGGCGAACGACAGCCAGGACGAGGGCAATTTCGTCGGGGTATCCGCAGCGCTGATCTTCCTCTGGGGTATAGGCGCGGCCATCAGCCCCATCCTCGGCGGTTCCATACTGGCGCGCACACCGCCGGGTGGGCTGTTCATCTACATGGGGGTAATCAGCGCCCTGGTCGCAATCGCCGCCCTGGTGCAGCGCCGCCACTTCGAGCGCATCCGCAGTCCCTTCCGGATGATGACACGCAGCGCGCCCACACTCGTGGAACTGGACCCGCGAGCGTATGAGGAGGAAGACGCTGGCCCGGAGACAGAACCAGAGCCCCCGGACTGGTACCGCTGAACGCCCCTGTAGGAGCGAGCTCGCTCGCGATCAGTTACGTCGCGTCAGCCCCGGAATCGTCCGGCAGCTGCGCCTGGGCCTCGCGGTAGGACAGCGCCTGGATCCCCGAGCCCTGCATGGAGGCGCGCAGGGAATGGGCCAGGGCGAAGGCATAGGCGCGCTGGTAGAACGGCATCTGACCCTGATAGCGGGGCAGGGCGTCCTCCACCGTCTCGGACTCCTCCATGGCCTCCTCGAACGATTCCCAGCGCTGCTCCAGGCTGGCCATCAGCTGCGGATCAGCTGCTGCCTCCTCGCACATCTCCAGCGACCAGGTCATGTCCTCGTGCAGCTCACACTCGCCGATGTAGCGGCCGTAAACGTCCTCGCTCCACTCATCCGGATGGATGGGCGAGAGCCAGAAACGGCCGTTCTTCTGGTAGAGCCAGTAGGTGTTCCCGCGCACAGGCTTGAACTTGAAGTCGCTCTCCAGAACGAACAGCGACGTGAACAGCTCCAGTGAAATCTGCTTGATCTGCTTGGGCTGGGCCATGAGCGCCGGTGCGCGGCTCTCCTCAAGGAAAGCCAGAACCGGCCGCAGACCCTTGCCCTGGGGGTTTGGATTCTCAGGCATGTGGCGTACCTTACCACAAAGATCTCCTTCTGTAGGAGGAGCTTGCTCGCAAGCGACACGGGGATATCGCGAGCAAGCTCGCTCCTACATTGAAGGGAAGCGTCTTACCCATTTGGGGATAGCCTGCTCAGCCATCAGGGCAAGAGGCAGACCCCCTTATCCATTGATAAAGTGCATATTGGACAATAACGTTATAGCTTACGATGATCCCCTGGTATGAATGACTGCATGAGCGACGACATCCAGACCCTTGCGCGGGAAGATGACGAGCGGTGCCAGAACCCGGGCTCCGGCATGGCGCTGCTGGGCCAGCATCCGCTGTTCAATGGCCTGTCGCGTCGGGATTTTGAGGATCTCGGGGAAAGCATCCGTCTGCTCAAGCTGCGTCGGGGGCAGGTGCTGTACAAGCAGGATTCACCGGCCTACGAGTTCTTCTATGTGGTGAGCGGGCGGCTGCGCCTGTACCGGCTGGACACCACCGGCCAGGAACGCACCCTGGACAGTCACGGCCCGGGGGAGGTGTTCGCGGACGTGATGATCTACGCGGATCCGGCCCGCTATGTGGCCTACGCCGAACCCCTGCGCCGGACCGAGCTCCTGGCCATTCCCACGGACCGTTTCCGGGCGATCCTCGAACGGAACCCGGCCTACAGCCAGCTGCTGCTGCGCCAGTATGCCTCACGCATGGTCCAGCGGTTCCGGGATCTGGAGGTGATGACGGTGCGCCGTGGTGTGCAGCGGGTGATGCGCTACCTGCTGGAATTCGTGCCGGACGACCAGCGTTACAACATCGAGGTGGAGCTGCCCCTGCCCCAGAACCAGATCGCCACACGCCTGGCCATGCAGCCGGAAACCCTCTCCCGGCTGATGCGGGACATGGCCGAGGAAGGTGTATTCGAGCTGCGCCGCGGCCGCCTGTTCATCCCCGATCGCAGGGCACTGGAAGAGCGCTGCCTGTAACCTCAGGCGGCGCCCAGCGCCTGCATCACCTCATCGCAGCTGCAGTCGATGATGCTGACATTCCGGAACCCCAGCCGCTCAAGCGCTTCCGCAGCCAGGGCGGCACGGCCGCCGGTGGCGCAGTGCAGGAAGATGGGGGTGTCCGGGTCGGTGGTGTACTCCGGAATCTTCATCTCCAGAATGCCCCGGGGCAGGTTGATGGTACCCGCCGCCTGCTTCTCGCTCACCTCGCCCGGCTCGCGCACATCAATCACCAGCGCATTCGGCTCGTCCTCAAGCATGCTGCGGGCGGCTTCCGGCGTGAGGCAGTGAAGATTGGCCTTGGTTTCGGCAACGATTTCGGGGAGGGTGCGGATGCTCATGCGGGCTCCTTGTGCGTTCTGATTTATTTCAGTGCCTTCTAATATTAACGCCCGCCAGCCCTTACCGGCCAGTGACAATTCTGTTGGGTACGCGTTCTCCGGGATTGGCGCACATCGGTGCTGTGGATGATAATCACCGACAATTCCATGAACCCAGTTGATACGGCAGTATAAGCGCCTGCTGTTATACTGAACGCAAACACACCACAGGACTGGTGCATGACCGGACGTCTCAAATCCCTTTTCCGTCGCGTTTTCTCGCGGTTCGCCGCGTTGGAGCGGCCCCACAAGCGGCTTGTTTCCGTGGCGTCGGACGCGGTCTTTGTCCTGTTTTCTCTCTGGGCGGCGTTCTCCCTGCGTTACGAGACTCTGTTTCACTTTCAGGGAGCGGAGTACTGGACCCTGTTCGCTGTAACCGCCGGTGCAACCACCTTTCTCTTTGCGCGCCTGGGTCTTTATCGGGCCGTCATCCGCTATCTCAGTGAACGGGCTCTGGTGACAGTGCTTGCCGGTGTTACCGGCTCGGCCCTGATGCTCATCGCGACCGCCTTCATCCTGCGGGTCGACATGCCCCGCTCAGTCCCCTTCCTGTACGGGGCCCTGGCATTCCTGTTCGTCACCGGTACCCGCTTCAGCGTGCGCACCGTGCTCAACCGCCCGCGCCACCTGAGCAAAATGCCGGTGCTGATCGTTGGCGCGGGGGAGACTGGCCTGCAGCTGGCCTCGGCCCTCGGGCAGGGCATCGAATACCGCCCCGTGGCCTTCATCAGCCTGGAGCCGGACAACCACAGGACCACCATCAATGCCCTGCCGGTCTATGACCTGGGCCATGCCCGCAAGGCGGTGCACAAGCACCAGGTGGAGCGCATCCTGCTGGCGATTGACGAGCGTGCGGATGTGGACCGGCGCCAGCTGCTGAGCGACCTGGAAGGACTGCCCGTGCCGGTACAGACTGTGCCCTCCGTAACGGAGCTGGTGACCGGCCAGGCCCAGATCAGTGATGTGCGCGATCTGGACATTGATGATCTGCTCGGCCGCGACCCGGTGCGCTACCGCAATGAGGAGGTGGCGGAATCGCTCAGCGGGAAGGTGGTCATGGTGACCGGCGCCGGTGGTTCCATCGGCTCCGAGCTGTGCCGCCAGATCCTGAGGCAGGAGCCCGCGGTGCTGGTGCTGTTCGAGCAGTCCGAATTCGCGCTCTACAGCACCGAGCGTGAGCTGCTTACCATCTGTGAGAACGAGCAGCTCGAGATTCCCATTCACCCGCTGCTGGGCAGCGTCACCCACCGGCGCCGGTGTGAGAGCGTGATGCGCGGCTTCGGGGTGAACATCGTCTACCACGCGGCCGCCTACAAGCATGTGCCGCTGGTGGAGCACAACGTCATCGAGGGGGTGCAGAACAACGTCTTCGGCACCTGGTACACCGCCGAATCCGCCATTGCCGCGGGCGTGGAGAAGTTTGTGCTGATCTCCACGGACAAGGCCGTGCGCCCCACGAACGTGATGGGCGCCAGCAAACGCCTGGCCGAACTCGTCCTGCAGGGGCTGGCCCGGCGCCAGACACACACGGTCTTCTCAATGGTGCGCTTCGGCAACGTACTGGGCTCCTCCGGCTCCGTGGTGCCGCTGTTCCGGGAACAGATCCGCAGTGGTGGGCCCGTGACCGTGACCCATCCGGACATCATCCGCTACTTCATGACAATTCCGGAGGCCAGCCAGCTGGTCCTGCAGGCCGGCACCATGGGGGAGGGGGGGGAAGTGTTCGTGCTGGACATGGGCGAGCCCGTGCGTATCGCGGACCTGGCCCGGCGCATGATCCATCTGATGGGGCTTACGGAGAAAAGCGAGGACAACCACCACGGCGACATTGAGGTGGTCTTCAGTGGCCTGCGCCCCGGGGAGAAACTCTACGAGGAGCTGTTGATCGGCGACAATCCCCAGGGCACCCGCCACCCGCGCATCATGAAGGCGCGGGAAAGCGATATGGCCTGGGCCTCACTGGAGGAGCTGCTGGAGCAGCTGATGCTGGCCAGCCGAGGCTTCGACTGCGAACGCATCGTGGAGCTCCTGCGAGCAGCCCCCACCGGCTACCAGCCCAACGACGGCGTCTGCGACCTGGTCTGGCGCAACGGTGGCGACGCCCCGATGACCAGCGACGGCGCCAACCTCAGCGAAACCATCCGTCGCATCTTCGAATAGCCAACCACCCTACCGTAGGAGCGAGCCCTGCTCGCGATAACCCCTCATGCCTCAGTAGGAGCGAGCCCCGCTCGCGATGGATCCAGGTATCGCTTGCGAGGCAAACTCCTACAGAGGCACGCGGATCAGCCGTCCCGCAGCAGACTGATGATGTTGATCAGCCCGGCATTGGCGCGGGTCAGATAGGACGACATCGTTAGCGAATAGTTCGGAACCATGCCGAACTGGGAGCCATTGAGCACCATCGGGCTGGTCATTGAGCGCTGGGTGTATTCCAGTTCGCGGATGATCTGCTCAAGGCTGACCATGGCGTTCTTGTCCTCAAGCACGCTGCGGAAGTCGCGCTTGATGGCCTTGAGATAGACCAGCATCGCCCAGGTTGTGCCGCGGGCCTGGTAGAACACATTATCCACCTGCATCCATGGCGTCTGGCTTACCTGCTCCACAGGCTGGGCCTTGGCGGCAGCCGCGCTGGGGTCGTTCGCCAGCATCGTGGCCCGGCGCTTCTCCGCCACGCTCGCCGCCAGGTTCTGGGACATGCTGCCCAGCCGCTTGTTCATCAGGTCCAGAATCGTGGCCAGGTTATCCGCACGGGCGTAGAAATCCCCTCGGGCGGTGTCCGGATCCGCCAGGTCATCCCGGTACGCCCTGAGTTCCTCAATGGCGTCGTTGTACTTGCCCTCGGCCGACGGGAAGATCCAGCGCTCGCTGTCGTTGTTCAGCAGGATCTGGGCCTGGACCAGGTTCGGGTTCTCGTTCGACTGGGACTGGGAGCGCGAGACGTCATTGCGCAGCGCCAGTGACAGATCCCGCGCCTGGCGGATCGCGCCCGTCTCCCAGGCCGCGATGTTGTCCATCAGCACAAAGGGCGGCAGCACATCGTTGGAAAGGAAGCCGCCGCGCTTGTTGACGATAACGTCCAGGGAACGGATCAGCGACTCGGTGGTGTAATAGCCCACCGGCGGCTCGTCCTGGTCGGAATCGGCCGTGAACGCCTCCTCAATGGCATCCTGCTTCGGCGCTTCGGGGTTACTGTTGGGCCAGAACGAGACCACAAACAGGGCCACCGCAATGGCCAGCCCCACCACCAGCGGCGTCATGATCAGGCCCCGGGCGCGTAGCCTCGGCATCCGGAGCCGGTGGTTCATCGCGTGAATCGTCCGTCTTACAGTTCCCATAGAGCGTTCCATCTTTGTTGATTGCTGCATGGTCGCTAGGATAACTGACTTCCCCCAATCGCGGAATCAGTGAGCGCGGGTATCAGAGAATCATCCGTCTGTTGCTATACTGACCTGTAAATCACCCTCAGCAATCCAAGAACAGGGGGCCGGCAGGCTTCATGACCCTAAGGATCAAGTCCATCGTCCGTCATGTGTTCACGCGTTTCGTGGCACTCCAGCGGTCCCACAAGCGCGCGGTCTCCGTACTTTCGGACGCGGTCTTTGTTCTCTTCTCCCTGTGGGCCGCTTTCTCCCTGCGGTATGAGACCTTCTTCCGCTTTGATGAGGTCGGGTACTGGGCGCTTTTTGCCATTACCGCGGCGGGAACCATTTTTCTTTTTGCACGATTGGGCCTGTATCGGGCGGTGATCCGCTACCTCAGCGAGCGGGCGCTGATAACCGTGCTTGGCGGCGTTACCGGTTCCGCGCTTCTTGTCATCGCCACTGCCTTTCTGTTGCGTGTGGATTTACCCCGCTCGGTCCCGTTCCTTTACGGGGCGTTTGCGTTTCTGTTCGTAACGGGCACCCGTTTTGGCGTGAGGACTCTGCTCAATCGCCCCCGCCATCTGGGCAAGGTGCCCGTTCTGATCGTCGGTGATGGCGAAACCGGCCTTCAGCTGGCCTCTGCTCTCAATCAGGGGATTGAATACCGCCCCGTGGCCTTCATCAGCCTGAAGCCGGATAACCACAAAACCACCGTTAATGGATTGCCGGTCTATGATCTTGAGCATGTCCGCAAGGCCGTGCACAAGCATCAGGCGGAACGGATCCTGCTGGCGATTGACGAACGCGCGGATGTGGATCGGCGCCAGCTTCTGAGCGACCTGGAAGGATTGCCGGTGCCGGTGCAGACCGTACCCTCCGTGACGGAACTGGTGACCGGCCAGGCCCGCATCAGTGATGTGCGCGATCTGGACATTGATGATCTGCTCGGCCGCGACCCGGTGCGCTATCGCAATGAGGAGGTAGCGGAATCGCTGAGCGGTCGCACTGTCATGGTAACAGGTGCCGGCGGCTCCATTGGTTCCGAGCTGTGCCGCCAGATCATCCGGCAGGAGCCCGGAGCGCTGGTGCTGTTTGAGCAGTCGGAATTCGCGCTCTACAGCATCGAGCGGGAACTGCACACCATCTGTGCGAACGAGGAACTCGATATCCCCATCCACCCCCTGCTGGGCAGCGTGACCCACCGGCGCCGGTGTGAGAGCGTGATGCGCGGCTTCGGGGTGAATATCGTCTACCATGCGGCTGCCTACAAGCATGTGCCGCTGGTCGAGCAAAACGTGATCGAGGGGGTCCAGAACAACGTCTTCGGCACCTGGTACACCGCCGAATCCGCCATTGCCGCGGGTGTGGAGAAGTTCGTGCTGATCTCCACGGACAAGGCCGTGCGCCCCACCAATGTGATGGGCGCCAGCAAACGCCTGGCCGAACTCGTCCTGCAGGGGCTGGCCCGGCGCCAGAAACACACCGTTTTCTCCATGGTGCGCTTCGGCAACGTGCTGGGCTCCTCCGGTTCCGTGGTGCCGCTGTTCCGGGAACAGATCCGCAATGGCGGGCCCGTGACCGTGACCCACCCGGACATCATCCGTTATTTCATGACGATCCCTGAGGCCAGCCAGCTGGTCCTGCAGGCCGGCACCATGGGCGAGGGCGGGGAAGTGTTCGTGCTGGACATGGGCGAACCCGTGCGCATTGCGGACCTTGCCCGGCGCATGATCCACCTGATGGGGCTTACGGAGAAGAGTGAACACAACCAGCACGGCGATATTGAAGTGGTTTACACTGGCCTGCGTGCTGGCGAGAAGCTCTATGAGGAGCTGCTGATCGGTGATGACCCGCAGGGAACCCGCCACTCGCGGATCATGAAGGCCCGGGAGAGCGATATGGAGTGGGAGTCACTGGAAGAGCTGCTGGAGCAGCTGATGCTGGCCAGCCGGAGCTTCGACTGCGGGCGCGTTGTCCAACTCCTGCATGCTGCCCCAACAGGCTACCAGCCCAATGAGGACGTTTCCGATCTGGTGTGGCGCAACGGTGGTGATGAGGCTCTGCACATGAGCGACGGCGCCAACATCAGCGAAACCATCCGTCGCATCTTCGAGTAGCCAGTAACATATCCACACGCGTTCACCATCTCGTCTCTGCTTATCTGGGGCGGCTGGGGAGCCAGGAGAAGCTTCTGTATGAATGCGATGACCAGCAGCTCCGGCTCTATCTGGATCGTGAATACGCTTTCAACCTGGAAGATATCGACGCCATCCGTGCGGAGGAAGGGTTCGGTCCCTTCAGCCAAAACCGAATCATTGTTGAGCGTGGCGGGCGGACGGAGGTGCTTGAGACGCCGTTGAAGTATTCACCCCTTTTCAGGGCCATCAATCTACTGGGCAAGCGGATCAAGAGCGCTAGTGATCCACGCATGCCAGAATAACAGCCGTAGGACATCACAGGTTCTTCTCGATCTCGGATTCGGTCAGGCTGGTGTTGCCCAGCCAACGAGCGTGGCCGCTTCTGCTACTTGATGGTAGGCTTTGGGTATGAGTAATCGTGGACCTACAAACAGCCGGGATAGCCTGATCGCGCTGATTAGAGAGCAGCTCCCTGAGCTTGAAAAACAGTTCAATGTCGCGGATCTGGCCATTTTCGGTTCAACTGCTCGTGGGCAGGCGCGCGAGGATAGTGACGTGGATGTTCTGGTGCAGTTCAAGGGCCCCGCCACTTCCAACGATTACTTTGGGCTTCAGTTCTACCTGGAAGATCTGCTCGACAAGCGTATTGACCTGGTGACTGACAAGGCGCTTAGAGCTGAACTCAAGCCCTTTGTGGAAAAGGATGCGCTCCATGTGCGCTGATAAAACCCAACACCGTGAATGGCGCTTTTATCTGAGTGACATGCTCGAGTTTGCGCAGAAAGCGGTGAGTTACACAGAGGGACTGAACCAGGAAAAGTTTGTACAGGATACTTTGACTTACGATGCGACTCTGCGGAATCTGGAACTGATCGGCGAAGCTGCCACCAAGATCCCGGACTGGGTTCAGGAAGATCATCCGGAAATCCCCTGGCGGAAGATGATTGCGACTCGCAATCGGCTTATTCACGCCTATCTGGGAATTGATAACGACATTGTCTGGAGCATAGTCTGCAATGATCTTCCAGGGTTGATCGAGTCACTTGAGGAGATTTGCTGAATATCGCGAGTCGGGAATGCGGTTTGCGCAGGAGTGCTTTTCACTCAATCCGGGCGCGGGTCATGCGGTAAACATGGTTTCGGTCCCGTTGCGCAATGGCAACAACGGAAACAACCAGTTCACGGTCCCGGACTTCATAGACGAGCCGGTAACCTGAGCTGCGGAGCTTGATCTTATAGCAGTCGGTGAGTTGCCTCAGGCGATCCGCCTCCACGCGCGGATTCTCCAGGCGCTGGGCGAGCTTCTTCTTCAGTTGTTCGCGAACGGGTGCACCCAGTTTCTGCCATTCTTTCCACGCCGCTTTGCGGAAGCGCAATTCATAGGTCATCCAGGCCTACCCTGATCTCTTCCTGAGACTCACGTTCTCTGGCCAACAGCGCCAGTTCCAGATCTTCCATGTGCTCCAGCATTGCAGCATAGGTGGCCGCAGGCAGGCAGTAGAACGCCGGGCGATTTCGGTTAAGAACCGCAACCGGTGCGCCGTCGGAGCGCTCAACAACCTCCATTGGGTTCTTCTTGAGCTCCGTGATGCTCGTGGTCTGGTCTGCAAGAATCGGGAGAAGTTCCGCCATCGCTATTGCTCCTTTCTCAGGAGACCAGTTTAATAACTTTTAAACGACCTTTCCAGAGTGCGTTTCAAGAGAGGTGTGACGGCTTGAACGGCCATGGCGCGATGTCCTCAGGGAGAACACTGGCTTAAAGTGGTTGTTGTCTAAAGGTAAACCTATAAGTAAACTTGTGTCATGTACAAAGTCAGCTATCGGAAGGCGGCGCTCAAGGCTTTGCGGCGAATGCCCGCGCCACAGGGGCAGAAGGTGCGGAAAGCATTGAGCGAGATTGCCAGGGACCCCTATCGAGCGAGAGGGAACCAATGGAAGCCGATGAAGGGAGGCGACTTGTGGCGGCTTAGGCATGGCAGCTACCGGGCCATCTGCCGCATTGATGACGGGGAGCTGGTGATCCTGGTATTGAAGGTCGGGCCAAGGGGAGACGTCTACAAATGAGTGTTCAGGTTATCGAGAAGAACGGCGTGCCCGAATACGCGGTTATTCCGTATAAGGAGTATCAGCGTCTGGTCGAGCAAGCGGAAGAGGCTCAGGATCTCGCGGATGCTGAGGCCGCAGTGCGGGCGATTGAAGCGGGGGAAGAAACGGTCCCCGAGGATGTTGTGGAGCGTCTGCTCAGTGGTGAAGAACATCCGATCAAGGTATGGCGGGAATACCGGGGGCTGACGCAGGAAGCCCTGGGGGAGCGAGCCGGTGTCGGGAAATCCTACATCTCCCAGCTGGAGGCCCGCTCCAAGAGTGGCTCGCCCCGGGTAATCAAGGCGCTGGCGGGTGCGCTGGGTGTCGATATGGACGATCTGCTCGAAGAGTGATGCACCCATCCGTAGGAGCGAGCCCCGCTCGCGATAGCTCAGGATCGCTTGCGAGGCAAGCTCCAACGGGCTCAGGGAATCACCACCTGGTGCCCGCGCTCCTTCAGGGCTTCCGCCAATGCGTTCTTGGCCCCGGAATCGCCGTGAACCAGCCGGATCTCCTCCGGGGCAGGGCGGATGCCATCCACGAACCGCAGCAGGTCCGAACGGCCCGCGTGGGCGGAAAAGCCGCTGAGCTGGTGGATGCCCGCCTTTATGGTGTAGCGCTCATCATCCAGCTCCACCCAGCCGCCCTCCGGCCCGTAGCGCAGGATGTCCCGCCCCGGTGTGCCCTCGGCCAAGTAGCCCACAAAGACCACGTCATTGCGGGGCTGGCCCAGCATGGCCTTGAGGTAGTTGACGATGCGCCCGCCGTCGCACATCCCCGAGCCGGCCAGCACTACGCAGGGGCGCCCCGTGTCATTCAGGTACTCCACCGCTTTGAGGTGATCCTCATGCTCATCAATCACCGTGAGCTGCTCAAAGGACAGCGGGTGGCGCCCCGCGTGCACCCGCGCCAGCGCCTCCTCATCCCAGAAGGGCCTGAGCTCGCGGTACAGTTTCGTGAAGTTGGCCGCCAGCGGCGAGTCCACCACAATCTCCAGGTCCCGCCAGGGCTCGCCATCGTGGTCGTGGAAGAGGGTCTCCAGCTCGTAGAGCAGCTCCTGGGTGCGGCCAAGGCTGAAGGCGGGGATCAGCACGGTGCCGCCATCGGCCAGTGACTGCTCGATGATCCTGCGGAGCTGGTCGCGACGGTCCTCCCGGTGTTCGTGGTCCCGGTCGCCGTAGGTGCTTTCCAGAATCAGCCGGTCACAGGCTTCCGGGGGCTCGGGTGATGGAATCAGGGGCGTCCCCGGCGCGCCCAGGTCGCCACTGAACACGATGCGTTCCCGGCTATCACCAGAGCGGGCATCGCACTCCACATAGGCGGAACCCAGGATATGGCCGGCCCGCTGCAGGCGAATGGACAGCGCCGCACCCCCGTCCTCAAACACCGGATGCCACTGGTTGTAGGGAATGGCCCGGGTACGCCTGCGGATCAGCCCCAGAACCCGCTCGAT